>Ga0256407_10007189_pt1 | contig 16891 bp, 21 predicted proteins | sample RumenRJG_04DNA_FD_193489 | JGI IMG/M metagenome (GOLD analysis project Ga0256407, IMG submission 193489) | Bovine rumen microbial communities from Lethbridge, Alberta, Canada - RJG_04 | ecosystem: Host-associated > Mammals > Digestive system > Stomach > Rumen | place: Canada: Alberta...
ATGATTTTGCATGGGTAGGCTTAGATGCTAGTGCTGCTGAAGAAGAAACAACTAATACTCTTCCAGAAGCGGGTAACCCATTAGCAATGGCATTACTTGCTTTACTTGCAATAGGAATCGGGGGAATTAAAAGAAGATTCTAAATTTTTTATTATCTAATTATATTTATTTATTATGTGTGGAATGCTTTATGAAAAAATCAATATTTTACGTTTTAGTCGTGTTAATGGCTTTATCATTAACTTTAGGTGCTGTAAGCGCTGAAGATGCTGCTGCTGATGTTGCTGCAGCAGATGATGTTGCTGCAGTTGATGTTGCACCGGTTGCTGATGGAAATGCTGCTGGTGGAGATAATGTTCAGCCTGTTCAGGCAGAAGCTGATGATTCGGTTGCTGATGTGGCTGTGAATGTTGATGTCGTAGAAGAAACTGATTATACAATTACTTGGCGTGCTATTGCAATGAACTTTGGTCCTGACACTGCTTATAATACTGTAGTACGTATTTCAGGTTCTGAAAACATGCTCTTAAACAGATATGCATGTTCAGACGGTATCTATGTAGATGACACTGCTCAATGGTATGTTGGTGATATGCCGGCAAATACAGTTTCAGTCTTATTGCTTGAAGCTTATAAAGTTGATGCAATATTAGGTTTAGGAAATGGTCCTTATTATGGGGAAGCTTTAATTGTAAGTGATAGTTTTGATCCAGATTTATCAAACAATTATGATTTTGCATGGGTAGGCTTAGATGCTAGTGCTGCTGAAGAAGAAACAACTAATACTCTTCCAGAAGCGGGTAACCCATTAGCAATGGCATTACTTGCTTTACTTGCAATAGGAATCGGGGGAATAAAAAGAAGATTCTAATTGGAATTTTTTTCTTTATTTTTTGGCTCCACCCACCCCCTTACTTTTTTTATTTATTTCATTCAGATATTTTCAACTAAGGCTTTTTTTTAAAATCTTTGCATATATTTAATTAGTGTAAAATATTAAACTATTATTATGAATTCAAAATTTAGATTAGCAAAAACAGTTTCAACATTTACTAATCCTCCGATTATATGTATTCCATTATTCATTATAATCTGCTTAACATTGTCAATCAATAATTTATGGCAATTCCCATTATTGGAATTTATTTCCATTATTTTTGCATCAATACTGCCTATGGCCATTATTTTATATTGGGCTGAAAGAAGCGGCAATGACAAGGATATTTCAAAAAGGCAGGACCGCCCAATTCCTTTAATCATCGGGACAGTTTCATATTTCATTGGCTTTTTGATATCACGGTTTTTGGGTTTGAATGATTTTTTAACATTCTTGTTTTTATGTTATGCAATCAATACCTTTATTGTAATGTTAATAACTACAAAATGGAAGATCAGTATTCATACCACAGGTTTAGCAGGTCCAGTATGTGCTTTAATTATTCTTTTAGGACCGATTGGAACACTGTTTGCTTTTTTATATCCTATTCTTATTTGGTCTAGAGTAACTTTAAGAAAACATACTATGTCTCAAGCGATTGGCGGAGGTATTTATGGATTTATTTTCACAGCTGCAGAAATGTTTCTTTTTATTTTCCTGTTCAATCTAAATGTTCCAAATATCTACCCCTTTGTCCATGTTTTTGGATTCATTCTAGCAATCATATTTACGCCTGCTGTTTTAGGAATATTTGTTTATGTTAATTATAATAATCCATTAATATTTTATCTGGTGGAAATCATTGGGTTTTGCTTTTTTATGGCTATAACACCTATAGATGTTGTTATAATATATTGTTTAATTTCAATGGTTTCCATTTTGGTCGGCTATTATGCTGGTGAAAAGTTTTCATGGTATAAAATTATTTGTTAAAAAAAGAGTTTAAGTGTTAAATGATTAACACTTATCTATCCAATATTCTTCCTGCATCGATTTTTTTAGTGTTATAGTTTACAGCTTTGTGAACACTATTGAGAGAAGATTTTAGGTTAGTTGCAATTACTTCACGTAATTCATCGTCAAATGGTGCAGTTTTATCTCCATAAAATTCACATATTTTAGAGATTTTCTTATCTTCCAGAAATATGAAATATTCCTTCCAATCTGCAGTCAAGTCATTTAAAAGGCTTTCAACATGAATAAATTCTTTATTTAATTTATTAGCTTTTTCATAAGCTTCTTTTTCCAATGCAGAAAATTCGGCTATTTCTTCTTTGGTGTAATCTTTCAATAATTTTTTATCAGCCATAGATATTCACCTCTTAATATAATAATAGTATTTTTGCGATAATATTTAACTTTTTTTGAATTTAAACTGTTTTTTTCAATAAAAATAATTATTAATCAATTCATCAAATAATTAATATCATGGAAATGAATTATGTTTTTGAAGGCAATGGTGATAAAATCATTGTTTTTGTCCATGGATTAGGTGAAAGTCTTGATTATTGGAGAGTATTGTCCTCAAAGTTAAATAAAGGATATAAAATATTATTGTATGATATTAGGGGTCATGGTAATTCTCCATTAGGTGATGAGGCTTTTAGCATTGATATGTTAGTGGATGATTTACATAATCTTATTTTAAAATTAAATATTAAAAAAACCAGTCTGGTTGGATTTTCCTTAGGTGGAAATGTTGTTTTGTCATTTGCAATCAAATATCCTGATTTTGTAGACAAATTAATTGTCATGTCCAGTTTCAGTGAAAATGATGAAAATTTGAGAAGTAAATTCTTGGAGTTCAGGGATGCAATAGGCATTTCATATGAAGCATTTTTTGATGTTATTATCCGATATGTTATTCCTGATGATGTCTATATGCAGAATAGGGAAGTATTGGAATTTGTTAAAAAGGAAAATGCCCGGAAAGCAAACACTAAAGCCATCAAATATGGAATTGATGCGGGTATTGACTTTGACGTTACAAATCAGTTGAATAGCATAAGATGTCCAGTGATGATTTTAGCAGGCCGTGATGATGACATTATCAGTTTGAAATTATCTGAAATATTAAATGACAATATTAAAAATTCTCAGTTAATGATTTTTGATGATACGAAACACAATCTTTTGATTGGAAAAAATATCTCTGAAATTCTGGAATTAATGAGGAAGTTTTTATGAAGATATCAATAATTTTATGCGCGTTTAATGAGGAGAAATATCTAAGAAAATCTATTGACAGTGTCTTATCTCAGAGTTTGGATGATTTTGAGTTAATAATTGTTAATGATGGATCAACTGATGATACGTTAAATATCATTGATTCATATGATGATGATCGCATTAAATTAATTGACCAGGATAATATAGGTCTTGGAGCATCTAGAAACAAAGCAATGGCTGAAGCTTCAGGTGAATATGTTGCTTTTCTTGACGGAGATGACTGGTTTAGCCCTGATGCATTGGAAACAGCTTATGGTGAAGCCAAATCTCGGGATTGTGATATTGTAATCTTTCAGATAAAATATTTCGATGATGATACTGGCTGTGTTTCTGGAAATGACTGGTTTGATTTGAATTCTTTTGATGAGTCTTTTGACAATAGGGCCTTTTCGCCTGATGAGTGTAAGGATTTCCTTTTTGACTTGTCGGTTAATGCCTGTCAAAAACTGTATAAAAGATCCTTTTTAGAGAAATCCCAGGTCAAATTTGTGGAAGGGATATACTTTGAAGACATGCCTTTTTTCTTTGAAGTCTTTTTAAAGGCTGAATCAATTTCTATTATTCGAAAGTACTTATATTACCATAGAAAGCATTCAAAATCAATCACTGATGTTATCGACTGCAATTATTTGGATACAGTACCCGCAGGTCAGGAGTTAATGAGAAGATTTGTTGAAAATGGATGGTATGAAGAATATAAATTTGATTTGCTTGCTTATAAAATCAATGGGCCAAGATTTGCTTTGTCTGAAATTGTTGATAAATGCAAAAAACCTTTATTTGATTTGATTCATGAAGATTATGTTGATATTATGAATTCTTCATATTATAATGACTATTTGGATGAATTGGGTCCTGTTAAAAGAAAGTTCTTTTTGGATGTTATCCGCTCAAAAAGTTATGATGAGTTCCTCCGTATTCAGAATTAATTTACTTGATTTCATGCTTAATTAAAGTAATAGTTTATATATCATATATGATTTTAATAATGGTTTTATTTTATTATATGCAGTCCTCTGATAATTATTTACTAGTTGCTCCAATAGTGCCTATATGGTGTAGTAATTATTCATCTTTTGTTTAAAATTATAATCCCAAAAGAATTTTTATACCTATTAGAATTAGAATAACTCCACCAATTATCTGGAAGCGTCCGCCAAAGTAATTTCCTATTTTTTTACCTAAAAATATTCCAAGTACTGTAAATAAAAAGGCTACAATACCTATTATTACTGATGGCAGCAAAATAGTTTCATTTAAGATAGCATAAGTCAAACCAACAGCAAATGCGTCTATGCTTGTAGCTATTGCAAGTAATGTCACTTCTCTAAAACTGAAATCATCGCTGATTTCATCATCTCCAAGGCTTTCTCTTATCATGTTTAATCCTATAGCTAAAAGAAGAATAAAACCTATTATTGATGCAATTGAAGCTATGAATTTGCTTATTACTTCACCACAATAATAACCAAGTATGGGCATAATAAACTGGAAAAATCCAAAAAATAGTGCATATGTTAAAATTTGTTTTGTATTTAAATGTTTTTGTGTGAATCCTTTTGTTAGTGATACACTGAATGCATCCATTGCAAGTGCGATTGCTATCAGTATTGTTGAAATGATTTGAAATGCCATTGGTATTACTGTGTTGGAAATTTTATTTATAATTTTTTTAAAATTTTCTTGTGTTTTGAAAATATATTAATATTAATATTTAAATTAATTTTTCATTGAATTTATTACTATATTATTATAAATTATTCTATTAATATTAAATTTCATTCATTCTACAATAGATTTTCATTCACCTAAATTTTTATCAAAAATTAAATAAATTTCTTATTTTAATTTTTTATCTGCTAATATTTTTTTATTTTTATCAATACTAATTTTGAATTATTACTTTTAAATTTTTTCTTTAAAATCAAATTTTTAAAATTGTATCAAATATATTTTTTTTTACCAAATTTTCATTAAAATACATACAAAAAAATGTCTTTATATAATATGAATTAAAGAAATATATTACATCAATAAAAGAAGGATATTATGAACTTTAAAAATATTTTTTTGGTGGTTATAATAACTGTATTTGCACTGTTTTTAATCAGTAATGTTAATGCAGTTGATAATAATACTGCTGATAATAATATTGAATCATATGGAGATGCTGTTAGCACTGATCTTGAATTTGAGCAGACTTCTGATTCTCAAGTCGTTAATAAAGGCGACATTTTTGAAACTCATTTGTCTGTTAAAAATGTCGGATCCAAGACATATAATAATTTAACAATTAATTATCCCTTACCTGCAGGTTTGGAATTGATAATATCTCCTGTTGAATATCAAAATGATTTATGGGTAATTGATACTTTATATCCAAATGAAACAAATTACTTAACATTAGTCTGTGTTGCATTGGTTTCCAATACAACCTATGAATTTACGGCTAGTTTAGGCAATGAATCTGTAACTACAATGGATGTTTACTGTCCTGGTGAGAATATTATTCCCGATGATGATGGGGGTAATAATACAGATTCTTCAAGTTCAGGTTTAATTAAATCAGTAACTGAAGGTAAAAATCTAAAGGACACTGCCAATCCAATATTATTGCTTTTATTTACAATAATATTTATTCCATATATTCGTTTAAAATACTGATTAATATGAAAAAAATTATCCTATTCTTTTTTATTCTTTTTTTAAGCTTTGAAGTAAGTTTTGCATTTTCTTTTGATGAGAATTCAAATAACAATAATATAGTAGATAAAATTAATGCTTCTTTTCACAATCTAAATAAATATTCTTTCAATTCCGATGATTTAATTAAAGACTATAAAAATGAAAGCCAATACAGCGTTCAAATATTGGCCAACGGAAAAAATATTGGTCCTAATGAATGCGTCAGGTTTTATGTTAACGGAGTCAATTATACAAAAACGACAAATGAAGACGGCATTGCAACATTAAATATAAACTTGAAACCGGGCAATTATATCGTCTACTCCGAATATAAGACATTTAAGAACTATAATAATATTTTAATCATATAATGAGGGTATTTTCAGTGAAAAATAATGAGATCAATCCGATTAAATCAGATTCTGTTGAAATCAACTGTCAGGGAATATATGACCACATCATCGCTTCCCAAAGGGAATTTGACGGTAATTTAATTTTTGAAAAAAATATATTAAACACTTTAAATGAAATTGAAGAGTTATTGTATTGTGTTAATGATATTGAGCTTTTTAAGGAAATGGTTGATTTAATTTATAGGTTTAAATTTCGTTTAAGGGAGTTAGAAAACCAGATGAAATTTTTAGACGATGAAAAAATATTATTGTCACAAAATATTTCTTATATTTTAGATGAAATGTCAAAATTTAAAGAAATAATTTAAATGTTATAAAGATAAATATAATATTATAGGGAGAATTATCAATGTTTGAAAAAATACTATTACCTACTGATGGGTCTGAGTTTTCCGAACTTGAAGTTGAAAGAGCAATCAAGGCTCTAGCAGATGATGGTGAAATCATAATATTGTCTGTTGCACATCAATTAAAAGCTACAACACCTTTTCAAAGTAAAAAAGACATCGAATCAATGAATAAAAAGTTTTTAAAGGAAGCCGAAAGAAATGTTGATCATATGGCGAAAAAATTCAAACAGCATGTCAAAGTTAAGAAAATGGTGATTCCCGGAGTTCCTTCCGAAACAATAATCCGTGTAGCTGAAGAGGAAGATGTTGATTTAATAATCATAGCAGCATCAGGCAAATCAGGATTGCACAGATTCTTTATTGGAAGTGTAGCTGAAAAAGTTTTGAAAAATAGTGAAAGGGATGTTTTATTGATTCATAACTAATGGGTCTAATAATAATTTTTTTTAGATTATGAAGATTTCTGGTTTTTTAAATGTGTCCAGACTTGATAATGGGCTATGGGAATACCGTTTAGGTGATAAAGTTCACTCTGATTACTCTTTGAAAAATTTAGAGTTTATAGTGCGTATGCATGGTTTGAAATGGGGTGTTCTTGACGAAAAATTAGCTAACGAATCCCTAAAGGAAGATGAATTGGTCAACACTGGCTTTTTGAATGTTTATATTTCAAAAAAATACGGCGAAAACAAATGGTGTTATAGAAGCAGCGACTTGAAATCTAAAGATTTGCTAATTTTAAAGAAAAAAGTTTTGTATAATGGTCTTGAATGGAAGGTAACAAATCAGGAATGGGCGGAAAAGTCCTTAAAAATTAATGCTGATAATTTTAATAAAGGAAAGGTTAAAATTCGAGACAGCGAATTTTACAGTCATTTGGGCAGTGAAAAGACCAGGATTTTAAACCTCCGCGAAGAGATTAAAAAAGAGAAAAAGACTAATATTACAGGTTTTTTTAGAGTTAATTTGATAAATGAAAATTATAAATGGGAATACAGGACAGATAGAATAGTTCTTAAAGCAGATTCTTTGGATGAATTGGAAAAACTTGTTTTAGACAAAAAATTGGAATGGAAAGTTCTTGATTCTCGTTTAGCATTGATATCTAGGAAAAATGATTAAAAAAGAAATATACTACATTGATTTTGATGTAGATGAAGTAACAGAAAGGATTAATAACATTATGAGCAAATGGTCAGTTCATCTGATTGTAATCAAAGGCCAGAATTGGCAAATCTACAATTATTCTAATGAAATAATATATGAATTCCATTTTCTGATTGACTTTAAAAATATTGAAGGAAGAATTAAACTTGAAGATTTGAAGCTGAATGTAATTCACCATATCGAATCCCTAAGGGATGATACTTCATATGTCGACAAACTTGTAGTTGAAGAATTGCTGTATTAGAGTTTCCAGTCAATTTCATCCAGATTATTTTTTCTTAAAAATTCATTTGCTGATTTGAAATGATTTGACCCGAAAAATCCCCGTCTGGCTGAGAAAGGGCTTGGATGTGATGTGATTAAGACCTGGTGTTTGGGATTGTCTAAAAATTCCTTTTTCTTTTCAGCCTGCTTTCCCCATAATAGAAATACAATTGGCTGGTTTTGACTGTTTAATGTTTTAATTACATTGTCTGTAAATGTTTGCCATCCGCAATCGCTATGGGAGTTTGCTTCACCTTCGCGCACTGTTAAAACTGTATTAAGCAAGAACACTCCTTGATGGGCCCATGATTCAAGGCATCCTGAGTCAGGTATTTCATACCCGTATTCGTTTTGGATTTCCTTGAAGATGTTTTTAAGTGATCTTGGTATGGGCCTTCCTTCAGGTGTTGAAAATGCAAGGCCGTGTGCCTGACCTTTCTCGTGATATGGGTCCTGGCCCAGTATCACAACCTTAACATTTTCGGGTGGGGTATATTTGAATGCGTTGAATATATCCTCTTTTGGAGGATAAACTGTTTTTTTTGCATATTCGCTTTCTATAAACTCTTCTATTTTTTTATAGTAATCACTTTCAAATTCCTTTTTCAAAATTAAATCCCAGTTGTTTCCTATCATGTATTTTTTCTTTGTTTTTTTTCAAGTTTAATATTTTTGATTTTTTTTATTTTTTTAAATTTTTTATTAAAAATCAATAAAAAACCAATATATTTATATACTAGTAATTATAAAATATATAATATTAGCTAAAATTTAATCACACCATTTGAAAACGGACTATATACGAATTTATCATAACTTATAGGGAGTTGATAAATATGATATTATTTGTAAAAGTCACTGGGTATACAGTGTTCTAATCTATTTGTATTTTTTTCTAAATGTAAACTTGCTTTTGAATTTTTTTAAAAAAGGAGGTTATGTCCATCCGTATTTGACAATTTGCTCAATATGAGCTTTTAAAGTAATTGTTGTTGAATATTAACCATCATCCAAATTAGAGGAGAAATATGAAGATTAATGTTAGAAAAACCCTTCAAAACACAGTAACTGTGCCTGATGAATTCCCATTTTACGTTGAAGAGCTCACTTCATCTGATGAAATGCCAACCCTCCTTGGTCTTGCAGATGAAAAATACACCTATAGTGAAATGGACGATGAATTTTTTGATTTCGTATCAAGAAAAATCAATGAGAATGGAGTCTACATCAGATTAATCCACATCATTGTTAAAGAAACTGATGCTGATTGCATCACCTTGGAGATTGAAAGCGGGTTGAGAAAAACCATCATCAAGACAGATATTCGGGATTTGGAAGAAGTCACCGATATCGGCATCAAGATCCATGGTGACAGCATTAGTGTTGGAACTACCGTTTATTCCTCAAAACCTCACTTTGAAAGGATAGATGAAAATGAATTTCTCTCTTGGATAAGTGATGAAATGATTGAAGATTTAATCTTTTTCGATTAAATCTTTTTTATATGCTGATTTAGTATTAAAAAGATTTTAATTTGTTTATTTGTATTGTGTTTGTAAACTATTTTTTGTTATGAATATGGAGGGAGATATAATGGAAAAATGTCCAAACTGTAAAAACAGCCTTTGTGTAAACCCATATTTTACACAAACCTTGAACTTTTTAGATTTGATGATTGAATCTAATTTGTTTGAATTGGAATCTAGTGAAGAATACCTGCTGATGGAATTCATCTTAAGCGAGGATTTCATCAAAAGACACAAAAAACCAAGAACAATACCATCTAAAGTGCCAAGGAGATTGCCGAGACAAATCTCCAATAACATTATATATGGAGCTAGTGAAGAAAACTTCATTGAATACAGCGGAGCCATATCAGTAACTTGCAAAAATTCTGAATTCGTTTTTGAATATGCGGATGAGGATTTGGAGTATTTGGATAATTAATATCCAGTGTAAAAATCTTATTCCGTAAATTATTTGTAAACTAAACTCACTGCAGGAAAATGTAATGTGTGGCACTAAGAATAATCTGGAGCCACACAATCATTAAAGGAGATTTTAATGTTTTGTGTTTTTATATGATGGGTATCAAAGTCTATAATAAGTGGGAGATAAAATGGAAAATGAAAAAATCATAATCATATTATTGGTCGTGATTCTAGCACTTCTTTTGTCTGCATTCATGCTTTTCGGACCTTTTTCCGGAAAAGACGTTGAAATGAGTGTAATTACATCCGACACTTTATATGATGGGGATAATTTTGGAATTTCACTGAAATCATCAGAGGGAACTCCTGTAGCAAATGCCGTTGTTAATGTAACGATTATTGATGAAAAAGGAGAAAAAAATACTAAAACAATAACAACAGATAAAAATGGCGAAGGGTTTTTACAATTAAATGGCTTGACTCCAGGAAAATATAATATTGAACTTGCATACTCCGGAGGAAACGGCTATAAAGCAGGCACTGCTTCTCATGTAATGGAAATGGCCGCTTCCACAACAAGTGTTTCAGGGGACAGTTCACAAGCCTCACCGGCCAAAACAGTAACTTTGAATTTAAATAACTATGATGAGCGTGTTAGTCAAAATATCGGTGAATATAAAATAGAAGCAATGAAATGGAAAGGGACAGGAGTAGGTGGTCTTGGCGTATGGGTTTATAAAAGTGGGCAGCTGATTGATAAAAGTTTTTATTCATCAAGAGGTTATATCTGTATGAATGGACAATGGAAATGGACGCAATGGGATAACGGTGAAGAAGGAGCAACATATCATAAGTATCCTGTAAGCAATGATGTTGAAATCCAAAAAGTAGAAGTTCAATTAAATATAAAATAAGAAAAATTAAGATGGGAAAAGTTCTTCCTATTAAAGTAAACTAACGCTGTGATCGATGTTATATTAACTAACGGGAAGAACTAATTTATAATTGATTGTTTCTCATATTTAAATGTTTAGTTTTTTTTTCAATGCTGTTAAGCCGTGAAATTGATTTTTCTAAAAAAATCATGGCTGATTATTTCCTTAAAATCACAATAGTCATGTCATCAAATTGCTCTTGATTCTGTGTGAATTTATGTATATCTTTCAGTAAATTATTTATCGGATTGTCATGTGATGTATTTTTGTTAAAAAAGTCAATAAGTCTTTTTTCACCGTATATTTCGTTATCTTTATTAAATGCATCAGTAATTCCATCAGTGTATAAAATTATTTCATCGATAAAGTCTATTTTTTGAGATACAAATTCAAAATCTTCTAAAATGCCTAATACGATACCTTTATTTTCATCTAAAAATTCATATTTATTGTCCTTTTTAATCAGTGGGGCGTCATGTCCTGCATTTGAGAATGTTAAAATATTTGTATTCTTGTTATAGATTCCTAACCATAATGTAATAAACATTGTTTCGCTGTTTTTCTGGAATATGTGATTGTTAACTCTGCTCAATATTGTTGATGGATCTTTTTCATGTTGTAATAATTCTTTGATTAATGTTTGTGTGGTTGTTGCAAGTAATGCTGCAGGCACACCTTTTCCTGAAGCGTCTCCAATCACGATAGCTAAATTTTCATCATCTATTTCGTAATAATCATAAAAGTCTCCACCTACTTCCTTTGCAGGTTTTGAGTATCCAAATACGTTATAGGATTTATTTTTGATTGGTTCTGTCGGCAGATTTGACTGTTGGATTCTCTTGGCAATATCCAGTTCTGCTTTCATCTTTTCTCTTTCACTTTCAATTTCCTGTATGTTTTCAATATAGTTGTTATTGGAGATAATCAGATCTGAGTAATTACGTGCTAACGTTCCGACTTCGTCCTTTTCATTGAGATATGGGGAATATATCTCAAGCAATCCTTCAGTTTCTATTTTCTGATTTTTATGGATGAATCCTTTTACTTTTGATAAGGATTGTATTGGTTTAATCAATTTATTTTCTATATATCTCAAAACCGCTGTTGAAGGCACGAAAAAGATTAGGAAATATATGTCTGCACTCAGTATTATCATCAATTCTGATTCATTATTCAGCATCTCATTTTCAAGAAGTATGGTGTCTAATGAAATCCATAAAACTATTGCGAAAAGAGTTATCACTGCAGTTATGAGGAATATATTCATAATTTTTTCGGATGTTGTCTTGTCTGGAATTGATATTTTGCGGGATAGTGGTTTTGTTAACATGATAGTTAGTAAAATAGTTAAAATGGTAAATTCTACGGATATACTAAATATACATTCATTAAAGATAAGTTCATCTATACCAAATATAAATGTTAAAATTATAAGGGCTATAAAAGTTATTTTATAGAATAGCTGATGATGTGGCTTTGATATTTTTGGAAGGCAGAAATAATTCCATTTTCTTGCAATCCAAATACCGATTATACTATATAAAAATCCGAAATTGAAATAACTGAAAAAGTATTTGTAATCAATATATGTTCCTGAAACTGAATCAAGTAATATGATTGATTCTGGCTTTAATATGGAGAATATAAGTGCTGTAACAAGAAGTATGCCTAAAAATTTAATCAGACTAAAGGAATTTATTAATATTGGCGGATTAATTTCTTCTTTATAGAATTTGCTGTACCATAATTTATATGATAAATAAGAGACTGCAAAGCTGATGAATCCTGATATTAGGGGAATCGGTAGGGGAGAACCTTTTATGATGTTGCATGTTATGTCTCCCAAAGCTGCACCTATTGCTCCGTATGGTCCAAGCAGTAATCCTGAGGCAAATATCAATCCCATATGTGGATTCAATCCATCACCATAAAGGTTATGTGGGACTGTGATACTGTAATATCCCAATTCTATTATTACCATTAAAATAAATGGAATTGCTATTTTTGATAATTTAGATTTCATTATTTTCACTTTTCACTTATTATTCGGATTATCAATTCGTTTATATCATGGATTAGTCTAATTTTTGCATTCTATTCTTCATATTTCTTTTTTCAAATCTTGAAGTAATCGTATCGATATGCCTTCCAATAATCATTGTTAGTTCTTTTCCATTATAATATTTAACAATGTTTATAAATATCCACTTGTTATTTTATTTGTTAAAAAGTAATATTAAAGTTTTTTTTAATATTGGGTTAGGTTGAAAATCCCAGTTCATTAGAAATTGTTATCAAAATATTCTTTTAATAAGTAATTTGATATATATCCAACGGTCAATCCCCAGAATATTAAAAGAAATGGTCTTTTTCCAAAATAAGATGAATAATATGGACCTAATAATATTGAAGCAATAAAACCCTCAAGAAGAGCCAGTGTCAAACCGACAAGTATTCCGTAAATCATTCCGTTTAATGGGGTGTCCTGGCGAGGTGCAAAAATGATGACTGCAATTGTCAGTGCGGTATAGAATGCAAAGGGATAATATGGCATGCCATAGCCGGATACATAATCTATTATCATGATTAGAATAAATGACAGACCAATTGATATGAGGACGGCTGTTAAATAATGTGTTAAAAAATCGTTTATATCGAAATTTGACTTCTGTTCTGTTTTTTCGTGTTTGAATCCACATTTGGTACAGAACAGCGAACCTTCAGGAAGGGGACTTCCACATTTGCCGCAGTATCTTTGAAGCTGTGTTTTATGACCGCATTTTGGACAGAAATTCAAATCATCATCAATTTCATATCCGCAGTTTGGGCATGCACTGTTCAATGGATTTCCACATTTGGAACAGAATTTTGTTTGAGTCTTGCTTTCAAAACCGCATCTACTACATTTAACCATTTTACTCACAGTGTTATTTTATCTATCTTCTTATTTAAAATCATTTGATTGTAAAGCGTTTTTTTAATGATTCCTATTTAAATAATGGAATAAATGTTAAATATAATTTTTTTGACAAATAATCTATCATGAATGGGGGTAATATGATAATTTTAATATTATTCATCGGTCTAATCACTATTTCAACAGCAAATGGACAAAACTCAACAGATGATAATCTTCTCAACAATATCTCTTTTTTTAAGGTCATTTCTGTTTAAAAAATTAATCAAATCACTTTTTTACATAAACTATATTAACTAAAATGCAATACTATATAAATATATGGTGTTGTTATGAATTTTAAAAATATAGTACTGGTAATACTAATAATTTTGATTTTTGCAGGCACATTCATGTTTTTAATGGCACATCAGGCACATCCGAAAGATGCTTCAAAAATCATGATGACAAGTTCTGATAATTTAACTGAAGGAGACAATATTACAGTTAAATTAACAGATGCAAATAACACTTCACTTGCAAATCAGGTCTTAAATTTTTCTATTGTCAGTGAATCAAAAGGATCTGTTCAAAAATCATTCACTACAGACAGCAACGGCGCGATTACTTTTATAACAAACAATTCAACAACTGGAAATTGTGCAATAATGGTCAAGTATGGGGGAAATGAAAAATTCAACGGATGCAACTTCACTGAAAACGTAAACATCAATAAGAAAGTAATAATTCCAATAAAAACAAATTCAACATTTATTTTGGGCAATAATACTACTAAAAAAAGTACCAACACCTCAAATAGTCTGTTAAACTATTATCAGGATGATATTATAACTGTTGAGGATTATACCTGAACAGATGATATTTCACTCGGTTCATGCTGAATTAGGGTGACTGTTATTCGCTGATTATATTGGCAATCAGACAATATTTTCAATGCTTTCGGATTAATAGGGTTTGTCCGTTAATTAATTTTTGGATATGTAGTCTCTGATAATGAGCTCATTTTCACTTGAAATTTTTACTTTAATTTTTTTTGAATTTAATAAATTAAAGAATAATTTGATTGTTTTTAATTGATTGGTTGGTTAATTAAACATTATTGCTTAATAACAACTAGGATTAATTTTGATTATATTTATAATTTTATTAAACTTAGCTGATTTTATATTTATATTTAATTGCTCTCATGAACTTGAATTTAAGGATCAAAAAAAGGTATATTTCAACTGTATATGCTTTTAAAAAGAGTTATATATTGATTGGAGAGATATTATTTAATAACCACAAAAAACAAAACCTCCCCATTTCATATTTTAGGAGAGTCATCATATTTAATGATTTTGTTTTATTATATTTTTTTGTTGGTTTATGAAAATTAATGGTGTATAGTGATTTAAATGACTTCTGTTATTGGTTTACAAAGAGATGTGCAGACAAAATGGGAAATTGATAGTTCTGGAGAAAATTTATTAGATGGGCATATGTCTAAGATTATTAAATGGGCTGTTTTAGATTTTAAGAAGAAATATCCTCTTCTTTTTTATAGGGAATATACTGGTGGTAGAAGGCCTAAATATGAATGGGAAGAACTTTTAGCGTTTGATATTTATTGTGTCTATAGTAAAAAGCGTACTTTTAGAGAAAGAGAGGAATGGTTGACGAATATAGATGAATCCTGCAAATATATTCTTAATAATAAAAATCCATGTAAAACTACATTAAATGACTTTAAATTAAAGAATCCACTATTGTTTATTGAATTTTTTCAGCATACTATTGATTTAGGAATTGATTTGGATTTGGTTGGTGGTGAAGTTGTTGTTTTGGACAGTACTAAGATTAAAGCTTATGCAAATGATTTTAAAACCTTAAATATTAATCAATTAACTTATTTACTTGATTTAATTTATGATTTTTCTTTTAATGGGAGTAAAAAGTCCGAATGGTTTAAATTACGTAAATTTTTCTTTTCTGATAAATTACCTGAAGATCTGGTGGAGTTGGTGGATGAAATATATGATAATTTAAATAAACATGGTATAAATCTTTTAAAAACTGCTTTACAATCATTTAAAAATCGTGATTGGGTAATTAGTTGGTTAGATGAATTATTGGATAATTATGATGGTAGAAAACCCGTTAATTTAACTGATCCTGAATCTAGAAAAATGAGAATGAAAGATGATACATCACACTACGCATATACATTACAAACAGTACGTGATGTTAAATTTGGTTTTACTGTTTCACAAAGAATTACTCAAGAAAAAAATGACAAAGGCACATTAATTCCTGCATTAAAGGACACAATCAATGCTTTGAAAAAATCACCAAGATACATTTTAATAGATAATGGTTATTGGGACATCAAATCATTGGAATTTGCTTATATGAAGAATGTAATACCCATTATTCCAGATATAAATCAAAGTATGGCTCGTAATGGAACAAATAAAGATAAAATTCATAATAAATCCAATTTAAAGTTTAATGTAGTAGGCGAATATTATAGTTGTGCTTTTGGCGATAAAATTCAACATATAGGTGTGCAAAAAACTAAACAAGGACTCAAAAGAATTTTTAGAGCAAGCAAATGTGGTGAATGTCCTTATCATGAAAAATGCACTAATTTAAAGTTTAAAGAATTCAGAGAATCAGCACATCCATTGATTTTAGAAATTAAAAAGAATTTCATATCTGCTGTTGAAATTTTCATGTACCAATATCGTGGAATTTTTAGTGAAGGAGGATTTGGAACACTAAAAAATGCACGCCAATATCCTGATTTAAAAAGAAGAGGCAAACAAAAAGCAGATATGGATTTAAAAATAGAAGCAATCGTTGATAACTTGATAAAAATACGAGACCATTTAAACGCAACACTAATAAATCTAGTATAATAAAAAATAATTTAATCCAATATAATTAATTCTATTGAATTAAATTGAAATAATGCTGCATTATATCATGTCTAGTTATAATAAGCATCATTTTAATCAAGCATCAAATACGAATTTAATAGATTATACTAAAAAATATAAAGAATAATCCACCATCATACAC
>Ga0256407_10007194_pt1 | contig 16883 bp, 10 predicted proteins | sample RumenRJG_04DNA_FD_193489 | JGI IMG/M metagenome (GOLD analysis project Ga0256407, IMG submission 193489) | Bovine rumen microbial communities from Lethbridge, Alberta, Canada - RJG_04 | ecosystem: Host-associated > Mammals > Digestive system > Stomach > Rumen | place: Canada: Alberta...
TCCCCAATCCCCATCCCCAATTATTAAATAATAAACATTTGATAAATGAATTATTTTAATTAATTTAGTTAATAATTAAAAATTAAATAAATTTAGTTTTAAATTATATTTATTAAAAAATTCATTTCAATAAAATGAGGATTGGGCCCAATCCCCAATTTTAATGTTTTTAATTTTTATTTGAATAAAAAACCAATAATTATGAATTTTAATTAATATTAACACAGATAATTTTATCAATTTTTTAATGAAATAAATTTTAAATTATTATTAATTTTATATATATATTTGAATTCAATTATTATAATTTCTAATTAATTTTTTATTATTTTGAAAATACTAATAATATAAAAAATTTTAAATCTATTATTAAAATATTATACTCATTTAACATAATTTTTTAAATAAAATAAATTAAATTTCCTAATTTATGAAGTATTAATTGCTTCATCTTTATTATCAACTTCTTGCATTTTTATTTCCCCTTTCTCATCTTCATTTTCGCTTTCACTCTCTTCATCAATAATGTCCCTTAAATTAGCAGTAATCCAACCTTCTTGTTCTTTCAAAGCACTAGCTTTTTTTTTTCTAACTCTAAACAAAACAATTTCTTTTTGTTTAAAATATCTTTGTTCTTCTGAATCAACAATAACCATATTTAAAAAATACTTAACGAAAAATTTATTATCAACATTTCCATAAGTAGGAGTTAAATCATAAGGTTTTAAAAATAATCTAATAGGAATTTTTTCATTTTTAATAGGACCACCATCCATAATTTCAAATTTAGCAAGAAATGCAGGTTCACATTCATTTTCAGCACCAATGATAATTTCTCTTCTCATAATTTGAATTTCCATATATTTCAAACCTAAATTAACATTATTAAATGTAATAACACCTTTTAAAGTTCCTTTACAATCTGCATTTCTTGATTTAAAATCAATTGATAATTTTAATAAATCTTTTATTCCAACTCCTAATTTTATTGGTTCATCATTTTCTTTTAAAATAGATTCTTCTTTTGGATTCACTACTGCAAATTCTTGCTCATATGTTATATTCCTTAATTTTGTTTCTATTGTTATTCTTATGAAATATGTCACTGTTGCATAATCACCTTTATATGATTCATATTTTTTTTGGACTTGTTTAAATGAAAATGGTATTATTGTCTCATTTTCTGTTAAAATTCCTGGTTGAATTAAATCATAAGATAATGATATGAAATTATTTTTTGATTTTAATTTTGATATACGTTCTATTTGACCATTTAATTCTATTTTTATTCCTTTGTGTTCAAATGTTTTTGATGATAGTTTTATTTTTATTTTTCCTGATATGTCTTCTTCGTCGTAAAAAGTTGGATATCTTTCTGAATGATCTTTTCTATCTGTTAATTTGTGACGATGTCTTTTTGGATGCTCATCAAATATTATTGTTACTTCTGGTTTATTGAATAAATTTGCAAACTATTATATTGATATTAAATTTAATTTTACCATTTTTAAATTTTTTCTTTAATTTATATAAATTTAAAAAAATAAATTTTTTTAAAAAGATAATTTGAGATATAGAAAAAAAATATTTTTAAAAAAATAATTAAAATATTTGTAAAACAGTTAATTAATATAAATAAATTAAAAATATAATTAAAGTTTAATATATTAAAAAAAATACAATTAAAATATAAATATATTTATTTAATTCAAAAAAAATATTTGTAAAAAAAATTTTGTTTAAAATAAAAATCCTTTTTAAATTTTCTTAAATTAAATTTATTTAATTCTCTTTTTTAACAAATTCTTCATAATAGGAATAGATAATAGTAACAGCCAATAAAATTCCAGTACCAGATCCAATAGCTCCAACGAAATCAGCAAATATAGTCAAAGCTCCAATGCACATACCCCCAAATGTAGCAGCAATAGGAATATATCTTTTAAAAATCAAAGAAATATTACTTTCTCTAAATCCTTGAATAGTATAACCTTGATCTCTTAAATTATTTGAAACATCACTAACACCTGAACCAGAAACTTCAATCCAAGTTTTTGAGAAAAGAGCACATGAAATTAATACAAAAGCAAAATAAAATATTGTATGGAAAGGATCTTTAGCAATTTCTAAAATTGAATTTGGTGGTGAAATATAATAAACTAAACCTCCAACTGGAATTGCATGTCCTCCTTGTTCAACATCTTGCCATACTCCAAGTAATCTTATTAAAATATTATTTTTATATCTTTTATATAACATTTGACTGAAGAAAAATAAATTTGAAACTAATGCACTTTGAAGTATAATTGGCATATTACTTGAATAGAATAATTTTATTGGATATGTTCTATAAGTTCCTGGTTGATTTTTATGAACTATTTTAATTTCATATTTAAATCCTTGGAAATAAATAACAATTAAAAATACAACAAAAGTAGTAATTAAATTAAATAAATTAGCACCAGTTCCTCTATAAAAAGCATGTTGAAGTGCTTGAACTTTATTAGGTCTTGTTAATAATTGATGAATAGTAGAAATAATAGCTCCTTCATATTCAGTAGTACCATATTCAGTAGTAATAGTAAAAGGGGATAATGCTTTCCAAATAATAGTCTCACATATATTAACAGCAATAAAAAGTGAAATACCAGAACCAATACCATAACCTTTTTGTAATATTTCATCAAGTAATAAAACTATAACACCAGCAACGCATAATTGAATAATAATTAAATAAGCATTTATAGCACCTAAATTAGATAAATCACCATACATTCCACTAACGACATAAGCAACAGCTTCACCAATAGTAATTACAAAACCAAATAATTTAGTAGCACCATCAAATAAGTCTTTATCTTCTTTTTGTTTTTTATCAACATCAATTAATTTTGATCCTGCTAATAATTGCATAATCATACCTGAAGTGACAATTGGACTTATACCCAATTCCATTAATGTTCCTCTATTTGATGCTAAAATTACTCTTAACCAATATAAAGGATCACTTCCTGAACTTTTGTATATTCCATATAATGGAATTTGACAACATATTAAATATATGAAAAGGGCAATTGCTGTCCATATAAATTTATCACGTTTGTTTACTTGTTTTATTGGAGCTTTGATTTCAGGGACCATAAACATTACTGGTTTTACTAAGTCAAGAAATCTTACATTTGCCATTTTTTTTAAAATGATTTTTTTTTTTTTTGGCTTTTTTGGATAAAGTATTAATTAGTTTTTTTAAATTATTTTTTTTGAAAAATATATTAAATTATTAAAGAAATATATTATATATATTTTTTTAAAATATTTAAATTTACTTTAATTTTAAGATAAAAAAAGGTTTTTTAATAAATTTTTTTAATAATAATGAATCATTCTTTTTAATCTATTTTTCAAAATATTTTCACTCATTCTGATCTAATTTTTATAGACTAATAAAATATTTCATATTAATGTTTTATATTTATTAAGAATAAAATTTTAATTATTTTCAATTTAATATATTTAGTTTATTAAAAGAATAAAATAGTTCTATATTTCTATTTATAATTATTAAATTAATCAATAAAATTGTTTATTGACATTAGTCAAGAATTTTCAATTTTTTTGATTTTTCCATTAGAAAAATAATTCATAACCTATTGATGTTTATTCAAAAATGGTTATTATTTTGACTTTTTTATATTTCATTATTTTATTTATCAGTTTTTTATCATTAAAAATAGATTTTTAAATTTCAATAAATTATTTTATAAAAATAAATTTTAACTAATCTACATTTATTTTTTTATGGAATATGGTTTAATACTATTTTCCTTCAATTTATTTTTTCAATTTTAAAAAGAATAAAAAAATTCATTTGTTTGAATATTTTTTAATTAAACAATTTCAATTATATTAAAAATTTTAAAAATTATTATTTATTGATATATATGATGTTGAAAAAATATTTGGAAAATATAATATTTTTATCGTTTAAACAATTTTATATGAGGTTATTTATCCTATCTATATCTCTAATTCATTTTATTAAAATTATTTATTTAATGTCATATTTATCACTCAAATTTCTAAATATAATTACTATATTAAGTTTTTTAATTTTGTGCAATGTATTTTAATTAAATAATAATATTATTATTATAGCCATTTATATTATTAATATTATAGCCATATTATTTATCAATTATTTTTTTATCAATTGATTTAATTATTTTATATTTTGCTAATAATATTATAATATTTATTTAATAAAAAATATTAAGTATATAATTAATGATAATCAATTCTTTACATATCTTATATTGAACAATATAATTTAATTATTTTAATTGAAAAAGTTAATAATTAGTTTAAAATGATGAAAAACAAAAATAATTAATTCATATAAATTAAAAATATGACAAAACTCTCTAATTTAAATAATTATTTTTTATTTTATAGTATATACTTTAATTATATAAATTTATATAGCTATTTGATATTTTTATTTTGAAAAAGATTTAATGACAATTTAATTTAAAAATAATTAAATTGATATTTTCTAATATAGTAAAATATATTTTTCCAATTTAAAAAAAGATTAAAAATATTTTTAATAGTTAAAATTAATAAGATGTAAAAATTTTCCATATCTTTAATATCATTTCATCTTTTGATTTTATATGACAATTTTGATTTAAACCATTAAATATGTTTTCAAAATGTATATTTTTATTTATTTTAAAATTAAATAAATTCAAATCATTTAAAGATGAACACCCAGAAAACATATCACCCATATTATTAACATTATTAGTATTAAAATTAGATAAATCTAAAGAAATTAATGAAGAACAACCAGAAAACATAAAACTCATATTATTAACTTTATTGGTGATAAAATTTGATAAATTTATATAAGTTAAAGAAGAACAATTATAAAACATTTTTTTCATATTAATTATTTTATTATTTTTAAAATTAGATAAATCCAGAGAAATTAAAGAAGAGCAGCCAGAAAACATATGATTTATGTGAAGTACTTTATTAATATTAAAATTATATAAATTTAAAGAAGCTAAAGAAGAGCAATTATAAAACATATGATGCATATCTTCAACATTATCAGTATTAAAATTGAATAAATCTAAAGATTTTAATGAAGAACAACCAGAAAACATAGAATTCATATCTTCAACATTATTAGTATTAAAATTAGATAAATCTAAAGAAATTAAAGAAGAACAACCAGAAAACATAGCACACATATTATTAACATTATTAGTATTAAAATTAGATAAATCTAAAGAAATTAATGAAGAACAACCAGAAAATATGGAATTCATGTCTATGACATTGTTAGTATTAAAATTAGATAAATCTAAAGAAATTAATGAAGAACAACCAGAAAACATAAAACTCAAATTTTTTAGTGTTTTTATAAATTTTATTTTTATTTCAATTTCACCTTTTTTTGGAAATTGATATTCAAAACAAAAATTTTTTTTTTGATTATTAAAATATAATTGACAATATCCATTATGAATAGTTTCTCTAATTATTCCATTTTTATTTAATATTTGAATTGGTTTATCTATTTCTTTAATATTATACATACATTTAATAGTATTTATATACTTTTTATTATTTATTTTTATATAATCAATTGATTTTTTTTCAAATCCAATATTATTAATTTTGAATTCTTTGAAATAATTAATTCTACTATTTAAATTAGGAAATTGACCAATTAATTTTTCTAAAGAAATATCATATTTAAAATTTGATGAACTATCTGAAATATTAACAATTTTTAATTGTTTTAAATCTTCAATTAAGGAAAGAATAAAATTAATATTTTCTTTATAATTATATGAATGTATTCTTAAAATGAGAGATTTTAAATATTTTGATTTTTTAATCAATTCAATAAAAAATTTATAAATATGATTATCAGAAAAAAAAATATCCTTATATAATACTTTTATATAACCTATTGTTATATTTATATGCTTTAAATTTTCCAATTCTTTATGATAAATTAATTCTTTTAAATTTGTTTTTTCTATTTCATTTTCACAATAAATACTATTAATATATTTAAAAGATTTAATACAATATCTTTTTATACCAATGCTGAAATTAATATCACATAGATTTACTCCTTCATTTTCAATTATTTCTTCAATTTCATTTAAATTGTTATTTATTTTATTTAATCCTTGTATATCAATCTTTTTATATTTTTTTATTTCCTTACTATCAATTGATAAATCAAAATTTAAATAATAATTTTTAAATTCTATTTCATCATTAATATTAAATTTAAATAAATATTTTTCTTCTTCTTTTCTTTTATAAATAAAATCAAAATTATAAAAATTTAAACGAAGGAAATTAATATTTATTAATCTACATAAAAGATCAAAAAATGATTTAAAAGAAAATTGATATTTAAATAATAAAATATCAATTATAAAATTATTAATATAATTATAATCATTATATAACTGTTTTCTAAATCTTTTATTATTTTTATATTTATTCATATTAAAATTTAAAATATAACTTATTAAATTTGGAAATTGAATATTAATAAAAAATTCTATAAATAATTCATTTATAAAACAATAATTTGTATCAATATCAATTCTTAAATTTATTATATTATTAAATTGAATTGATGAATTTAATTTTGAATAATTATATTTTTCATTTAATGAAAAAATAATAATCAAATCAGTGACTTTTGATTTTTCAATATTTTTTAATAATTCAATTAAATTAATATTGAAAAAAATAAATAATTTTAATGATTTAATATTAGGAAATATATAATTTATTTGAGTTATATTAGATTTTAAATTCTTATTAATATAGAAACTTAATTCTTCAACATTTGGAAATATAATATTTAATTTGATAAATATATCAAAATGATAAATTGAAATTTCAATTATTTTAATATTTTTAAATACCTCTTTTTTATTTAAATGTTGAATAAATATTTTATCTATATATAATAAAAATATAAGTTTATGTATTTTTTTATTTGATATTTCTAAAAAATTTTGAAAAGTTTTATTTATTTTTTCAAATTTCTCTGAATTATAATCAATATAGTCTAAATTATATTCATTTTTTTCAAGCATATTGTTATATCCAAAATTATATAAAATATCCCAAACAATATCTAATCCAACCTCTTCGAATAATTCTTTATTGTAAATTATATATAAAAGATTACCTAATTTATTATCATCAATTATTATATCAATAAAAAATTTATAAAATCCTTCTAATACTAAAAATTCATTATTAGAAAGATATGATGAAAATAATTCAGAAATTTTTTGATATTCTGTAAATTTTTTATTGAAACATTTATTAATAAATTTTAATATTTGTGTTTTAGTCATTTTCCCATTAATTGAAAATAAATTAAATATTTCATTAAAAACTTCTAATGCTTTTTTATTAAATTTGTTGTATTCTATTAATAAAATTCTTGGAATTTTTTCTTTTGTTAAGTCTTCTATTTCTATGTTTAAATTTTCTTCGAAATAAATATGATTAATTAATGAAAAAGTATTATTATCAGATATTTTTATATTAAAATTGTTTTTTTGGGATAATCCATAATAAAAAAAATCACTTAATTCATTTTCATCTTTAAAGTGTTTATCAAAATCTTTTTTAAATTGATTTCTATATTCTTTTATTTTATTAAATTGATAATTTGTTATTTTGTTTTTAAAAAAATTCCTTTTTTTTAAATATAAAATATCCAATTTATCATTGAGATTTTTATTTTGATAAATAATATGAAGTTTTAATGATGGAGAAATAAAATTAAAAAGATTTTGAATTAAATATTTAGATTTAATCTTTAGTAATTTCATTTTCATAAAATAATTTGTTTTTATTCAAACTTTTTTACATATTAAATTATCTTGAAAATTTTAATCTAATATTTTATTTATTAAACTAAAAAATTTTGATATTTATTTATTCATTAATGAATAAATTATTTCAATTATCTTTTGATAAATTAAAAAATTATTCAAAGCAATTAATTAATTAAACCTATGAGCTAATATTAGACATATATTTAATATAAAAATTTGTATCAAGGAATATAAAATGTATTATTCATTTTTAATTCATTATATATATTTGAAAATGTTTTCATTTATTGTTTCTTTAGAAAATATATTATTATTAATATTAGTAATATAAAAATCAGCAATTAATACTAAAATATTCATTTTTTGAAAATTAGAATTCTTATTAAACTATAATTAATAAAAATAATTCTTTTTGACAATTAAATTATAAATTATGTATATTCAAATAAAACATTATTTTATATTTAAAATAAAGTTAATATTGTTAAAATACATAAACAATTTATTATTATACATATATATATTATATTAAAAAAAATAGTATTAAATAATATAAAAAAAATGAATAAAAAATGTTGTTAATCATGAAAAAATATCAGAAAATATTGGAAAAAATTATAAATTTTAATTCCATAAATATGTTTTTTTGAATTGAAATTGAAATTAAAAAAATTAATATTTTTTATTTTTATTTTCTATTTTATTAGTTATTAAATATTGAATCAGATATAATATTAAAAAATGTCAATTCTAAAACTTTTTTTTATTGATTAATTAAAATTTAAAAATTAATTGATTTAATTAAAATATGAAATGATTATTTATGTATTGAGATTTCCTCATCATTTATTTATTACCTTTTTAATTTAATAATTTATTGAAAAAAATTATTAAATAATTTAAAATCATTAAAAATCTTTATATATTTTTCTTTAAAAATTATTTTTGAAAATATGTATGAAAAAAATTTAGAAATGATAGAAGATAATGTTAAATTATCATATAATAATATAAAGCAGTATTCAAATATTATTTTTTCAAATAAATATCAAAATATTATTTTTCCTTATGTTAAAATTAGATTATCAAAAAATTCATTTATGAAAATATGTCATTTAGCTGAATTATATCCAGAAGAAGTAACAAGGTTCACATTTTACAAAGAGCAAAATAATAAAAATAATATTTTTTTTGATAAAAATGAAGAATCAAATATTACTTTAAACTCAGATTTATCAACTTTAATCGAAACTTCCCCTTTAGGGAAAATAAAAGAGAAAAATAATGATATTTCAAATATTAAAATAGATATATTAATGTTTAAAACATCAAAAACAAGAATTATTTTAGAAAAAATTTATAGATATATTTATCCAATATATTTATTATGTGCAATAATAAGAATGATATCTTTATATTCAGTTTATATTGGATATAATGAAGAAGAAATGAGTGCATATAAAATTTTATCAATTTTTTTAATTTTTCTATTAGTAAATATTAGTGTATATGGATTATGTCAAATTAGAAATTGGTATGTAATTCATTTAAAAATAGTATCAGTATTAATGATATTTACAATAATTATATGTTTTATTACTTGTTATATTCCAAGAAATCATGAATTTGATCAAAGAATAATTGATGAATATACTTTTAGACATTATTTTTTCTTTTATTTGTTAATAATTTTATTAATTTTTGGAATTATAATTAATTATAAAATTTATAAAGAGTTCAAGAATTTTATTAATGAAACAAGTACTTTGAGTACTCAATTAATATTTGATAGTTAATTTATTTATTCATATTTATGATAATTTTATTTCTTATTTTGGTAATTTAATAATCTTTTTATCATTATAATAAATAAAAAATTAAAAAAAAAATTAAACTTAAAAATCATAATATAATAAAATGGTTGAATCATATAAACCTTATTTAGCAATTATAAGAGATACTTTAGATCAAGCTTTATGTATTCAAAATTTCCCAAGTCAAATATATGAAAAAATAAATCGACCACAAGTAGAAGTTCTAGAAAGCCCTGAATTAATAAATAAACCCATTATGATTACAAGAAATGAAGAAGAAAAAGTTGAAATTCAAAGTTCAATTAATAGTGTTCAAGTTCATATTTCTTTAAAAAAACATGCAGATATTGAAAGATTAATAATTAGTATTTATGCAAAATATTTAATGAATAGAGCAAATAAATTAAATTTATTAAGAAAAGTTCCAAAAAAAGGATATGATATTTCATTTTTAATTACAAATTATCATTTAGAAATTTATAGAAAAGAAGATGTTATTGATTTTATTGTTGAATTTATTCAAGATTTAGTTAAAGAAGTTACTGATATGAAAATGACAGTAAATTCTCAAGCTAGATATGTCACAACATATTTAATGGAACAATTAAAAATATAATGACATATATTATTATTAAGGTATTTAAAAAATATTAATTTTAATTTATAAAAAAGAAAAAAAAGCTAAATTAAAACATTATTTATTTAAATCAAAATATTAATTATATTCAAATTAAAAAAAATTCATTAAAAAAAAAGTCTTTAATCAAAAAAAATAAAAAAAAAATATAAAAAAATAAACCAAATAAAAAAATAACTTCTCAAAAATGGAAGGTGAAAAAGTAGATTATGTTCAATATATGGGATTTAAATCCTACAAGTAATGCAAAATAAATAATAAATATATAATTTTAAAATAGAGACCGTCAAGTACCAACAAAAAAGCCAGGAGTAGATGATTATTATGTAAAAGATGCTTACACAGACATTGGAAATTACCACAAGAGAAAAATTCCTTATTTTGATGACAAATTAAGATATGACAGTATTTACATGACTGACTATTTGAAAACACTTCGTGAAGAAAACTACACAAAACCAAGAGATGAAACATTAAAAATTGATATAGGAAAATATGAATATAGTGAAAGTCCAACATGTGTAGAAATGATATGTGATAAAACAATAAGAAAAAATGAACCTTATATTCGTTCAAAATTGTAAGAATATAAAAATTTTATTTAATTTTTCAAAATTAAAAATTAAAAAAATAGTGAAATGGAAGCTCGTGGACCTGCAAGAATGACTCAATTTTCTCAATGGGAAACTACATATGATCACGATAATGAGGTTACAGAAGAAGCAAAGAAAAATACTTTATTTAAACCAGCAACAATTGATGATCATTTTAAACCACGTTATCATAGATATCATACTGCATATTATAGAACAGAAGGTAATCAATATCATGGTGTTTATGGTGATGATGTTTTTGAAAAATTCTTTTGGCATAATCAACCTAAGATTCATAGTAGTAATTATCAAATTGGGCTTGGAACTACCAAACCTACTACTGCTTTTATTCCTGGATATGGTGGGTTTATTCCTGTTAATAGATTTGAATATTATCAAGAAAGAATTAAGGATCCTTACTTTTCAATTAATAAAACTAATCATTTACTCAATTTTAATGTTAGGATTCCTGATTATATGGGATATATTCCTAAAAGTGTTGCTAATATTAAAGGAAATGCTAGACCTTTCTGTTTGACTCCTAAAGGAGAAACTTTTCATTAGATTTTTTATGTTTTTTCTTTATTTTTTGGGATTTTTTTTTGATTTTAATATTAATAAAATGAATTTTTATTAAAAAATTTGATTTATATTTATTTTTTTATTGTTTATTTTTACACTTTATATTTTATATTGTATTTTTTGGGGTTCAAATTAAGAGATTAACAACAATTTTTGCCTTTTTTTTTATTTGATATATCTAAACTTGTTATTGTCCCTGTTTTTTTTTGCGTTGAAAATTTATTAATTGTTAAATTGGATATTTTATCCATCATTTCTGATACATTTTCATTTGTTAAACATGAAGTTTCAAAAAAATCAATATTTAATTGATTTGCTAAGTTTAAACCTTCATTTTGGGATACTTCCCTTTTTGAATCTAAATCTTTTTTATTTCCTACTAAAACAGCACAATAATTATTATTATCTTTATTCAAAATGTTAGACCATTCTTGAATTTTAGAAAATGATTTTTTATTTGTTATATCATAGACTAAAATTACTCCATTAGCACTTTTTATATATTTTGATGAAATTGATAAATATCTTTCTTGTCCTGCAGTATCATAATATATAATTTTATATTTTATTGAATTAATATTAAATAATTTTGCTTTACAATCAACTCCAATTGTCGAAATTGTTGAAGAACTAAATTCATTTTCCAGGTACCTTTGAATTATACAAGTTTTACCAACTTCTGAACACCCTAAAGTTATTATATTAAAAGTTTGAATATCCAGTTGATCTTCATTCATTTTTTATATTCATAATATAATAATATAGAATAAATAAAAACTTAATATGTTCTTAATAAAAGAAAAAATAAATTAAAAAAATATAAAAAGAATAATTTTAAAATATAACTCCCACAAATATACCCATCAAAAAATTAAAATAAATAAAAAAAATGTCAAATGAAGGAAAATACTGGGATTCAACACCCTTTATCCCAATGGGTGGAGTAACAACTGGATTATCTGGTGTATCACTAGATCAATCAATTCGTCCAGATTTATATCCTCTTACAACATCAATCACACCAGATTCAATTCGTAAATATCGTAACACTCGTCATTTAATACCAGGAATAAAACAAGTCCACTATGGAATCTACGATGATCCAAAAGATTACGAAGACTTAGTTCATGGTGTACCAACAAAAGGAAGTGATCATGTTCCTGATTGTATAAAAGGAAGTAATTTAAATGGAAATAAATATTTTATGAATTTAATTGCAGAATCACAATATCCTTCTGCAAAAAGAGAACCATTAGGAAGATCAATAGTTAGAAATTATAAATTTCCTGAAGAAGTAAAAGATGCAAATTTCCGTTTTGGTATTCCTACTGTGGGTATTGCTAATGCGAAAGATTGTATTTATAATGGTTCCTTACTTGAAGAACCTCCTGAAGTGAAGAAATTATATAATAAAACACATGGTGTGACAGATCCAGGTGAACAACAAACAAGAAATTATAATTGGATGTTTGATCCAAAAAATCATTTATTTGGTTATTTCGTAGATAAGGAATTAGATGGTGTGAAAAAAAGTCTTCAAACAGATAATTTATATAATCCATATCCAAAAACAAAATTAGTCTTAAAAAGACTAGAAGATTTCAGAGTATCAACAGATGATATGTTAGGAAGATCAAAATATTTTGGTACACTTCATCCTAAATTAACATCATTAACAGATTCATATGCATTTGGGAAAAAAAATAATTTAAATGGTTGGAATGCTGGAAGATGTATTCATGGTGATCCATCAAGTATAAATGAAATATCAGTTGCTCCTGATATTGATTTAGGAAGGGATTATCATTATGCAAGTAGATTGAAATCACTTAGACCAAGTGAAAGAGATCCTAATCGTGTTTATGGAATTCCTTCTATTAGAAGTGATTTAACTAAAAAAGAATATAAAAGTGTTACTGATACTAAAAATTATGGTGATGAACCTGATGTTTATGAATTGTTATATCCTCATCCTTGTCATATTAGAGATGTTCATGATGAAGATTTTGATGTTTTGTATACTAAAGATGAAATTTATGCACTTATGAAAAAATATGATTTTGATATTCCAGAGGAAGAATATAATTTGATTTATCAAGTTGGATTGAAAAATTATCCTAATGATGAAGGGAAAATGTCACCTAAGTCATTTATTAGTACAATGAGGATTTTGAAGAGGGAACATCAGAAATATAGGTCTTTGGTTAAAAGTGTATGTTAAATGTGGGAATATATGAAAAATATTTGTTTTTTATTTTTTTTTGATTTTTAATTTTTGGTTTTAAATGTTTTTTTGTTTTATGAATTAAATAAAAGGAAGAAATTTATTTGAATTATGATTTTTATAATATAAAAATTTTAAAAATATTTTTATTTTTTTTAATTTCCATTAGTTAAAAAATCTATTGCAGCATTAATATTGTTTCTATATCTTATTAATGCCTCTCTTGCTATGTTAATATTAAATCCCATTGTATTTAATATAAGTAATAATGATTCATCTGGTATTTCATTATTATTATTATTATTATTATTATAAATTTCTGGAAGTTGATATGTAGGTAATAATAATTGATTTCTGTTTTCATTTTTTTGCAATTTAGTTTTAGCATTTGTTACTTTCATTATTATGTCTTCTACTCTATTGCTTATTTTATCATCTTCTTCTTCTATATTATTTAACTTATTAACCAAATATAAATTAATTTCTTTATTATTATTTATTTGAATTAATTTATTTTCTGGAATAACATTATTTGAATCATCAATTACAATAAAATCTTTTTCATTTAAATGATTAGATTTTAGAAAAATGTTCATTAAATCTTTAACAATAATATCCTTTTTTATTTCTGTTCTGTATATATTTAATTCATAGTAAATATTAATTTTCATTATTTAAAAAATATTATTAAAAATAAATTATTAATTGAATAAATATATTATATTATTGAAAATAATATAAAAATATAATAAACTTAAATTTTAAATATTATGTTTTTATTTAAAGAATAATAACTTGGGATTTTAAAAAATTAATTTATTGAATATTTTTGATATTTAAAATTATTAAAATAAGAATATTACTTTAAAAATAATAATTTATTTATAAAAACATTGATTATCATTTAAAATTTATTAATTAAAATGAGTAAAATCTATTTATTAAAGAAACTATTAAGTTCTATATTATAAAACTTTTTAATATAACTTTTATTCATTAAATAATATTAAAATATTTCTAAAATAATAAATTACAATTTATTGATTATAATTAAAAAATGAATAAATATATAGAAAAATTAAAACAATTAAAATTAAATACTAATGATATTGAAATTATAGAAAATTACTCAAAATGTGACTTTGGATTATTTCTCAATAATTTTTCTTTTTCATCATTTTTAAAATATTTTATTAATCCTTTATCCCCATTAAAAACTAGTTTTTACTTTATGATACATTCTGACAGTTCAATTGCTTTAAAAAATAAAGAATTAGGAATTGAAAGAGATTTAATTACTGAAATTATTGATTTAGCTTTTTTAATTAAAAATTCATCATTAAATTCAAATATTTACATTTATTTATATAGTGATTATATAGTTAAAATAGCAGAAATTAAGAATAATGATGATAAACAAAGTATTATTAATACAATTTTTCAACAAAAATTTTCATCTAAAGGAGATATACTTATGTGTTTATCCAATCTTTTAACTAAGATTTCAAATAATTCAAATGATATTAAAAATAATTTTATACAAATAATTACAATTAATAATAATAAAAATTCACTTGAAAAAATTTTTAATTTAGATGATTTAAAAAAAAGTCTCAAAGAATTTATTGATTGTAATAATAATATTGAAGGGATTGAATTTAAATATTTATCAAATAATAATTTATATTTTATGAATAATATTTATTATAATCCTGAATATTTAAAAATAACAGATTATAATCCAAAAGAAAATAAAAAAATCATTGATCATATTAAGTCAATTTCTATACCAATGTTATTTAAAGCATCAAAAATTTCAAATGAATTAAAAAAAATTTTTGATGATTTTTTACAAGAAGAAACAGTTAAAAATGCAATTGAATGTTTTGATAATTTTATTTCCTTTTTAAGCTCTATATATAATTCCATACAGCATATTAATTATATTATTGAAAATAATAATAAGATAGAAGAAACAAAAGATAAATTTAAATTATTATTAGAAAATGAATTTTCAACATCTGAAAAAATTGATGAAAAATTAAAAAATATTTTACCTGAAAATATATTTAATGGTGTATTAAATTCAATTAAAAATACAAAAGAAAATTTAGAGGAAATTCAAATAAATTATTTTGAAAAAGAAGTGAAAAATATAAAAGGTTTAAATCAATGTTTATTTTGGAAAAAAATAATAGAATATTTAAATGTTCAAAGAGAAGGAATTGAAACATTTTTTCATTTAATCAATGAATTTTCCTTAATTATAGGAAATATTGAAAATATCATTATTAAAAATGTTGAAAAAATTATCAATTAAATAAAATATAAAAATGCAATAAAATTCAACATAAAATAATTTATATGGTGCAAAATTTAAAAAATAAATTTCTTAAATAAAGATTTTTAATATAAAAATTTGAAAAACTCATTCAAATAAAATATTAAAATAATATTCATATAATAAAATCATTTATTCATATTTAAAATAAATAAATAAAAGATTTAAATTTAATAAAAGCCCTTATAATTGAAAAAATGATAGTAATTTTAATAGATTTTATTTTTGATTATTATAAAAGATTATTATATCTAATATAGTTTAATTCTTCCAAAAAAAATAAATAATAAAGGAATTATATTTATTAAATTATTTTTTGATTAGAATAGAAAAAAATGTAACTGTATTTATTAATAAAAAAAATAAATAATATAGAAAAAAAATGTATTTAATTGTACAATATATATTTATAAAGAAGTTTATTTTTATATCAAATTATAATTTTGTTGCAACATTGTTATAAAATATTAAAAATACTTAATATCTTCAATTTTATTATTTATCAGTGATAAAACTTAAAAAAAGTCATAATAAAATTTAAAAATTATTTAAAAAATTTTATGAAAATTTATAGTAGTATATTTATAATAAAATATTATTTAGATTATATAGATAATAAGTTATAATAATTTATTTTTTTTAATTAAACTGTATTTTTAGAAATTAATTAATAAATTTAATGAAAAAATAATAAATAATTTAAATTATTATTATTTTTTATTTTTTAAAAATTATTGCTTTTATTTTTTTTATATATATTTTTTCATAATTGATTGAAATGGGGATTGGGGATT
>Ga0256407_10007199_pt1 | contig 16871 bp, 24 predicted proteins | sample RumenRJG_04DNA_FD_193489 | JGI IMG/M metagenome (GOLD analysis project Ga0256407, IMG submission 193489) | Bovine rumen microbial communities from Lethbridge, Alberta, Canada - RJG_04 | ecosystem: Host-associated > Mammals > Digestive system > Stomach > Rumen | place: Canada: Alberta...
TGCACATAAATTCACACTGTGTGTTTTTCAAATGGTTGAGAAATGAAAATAAAAGCAAAATGCACTCTATGCGGTGCTGAATATTGGAAGACTAACGGAAAAAGCAAATACTGTTCTGATGCGTGCAAAAAGGCGGGGCGCAAGGCTACTTTGTCCCAGTGGCGAAACGATAATAAGGATTATCAGACCGAATGGCGAAAAGCGCATCCCGATTATGTGGCAGAATGGGCGCGTGAACATAAGAATTACGACCGCGACCGTTCGCGCAAAATTCGTGGAAGCAAGGAATATCATCGGAAGTGCGTGATGTGCGGGAAAGAGTTTGATACATGGATTCCGCATAAACACACATGTAGTGATGAATGCGAATTCAGCCGCAGGTCTAAGCGCATACCGCCCGAACAAGTAGTAGATACAGATATTACGGTTAAGGCACTGTATGAACGCGACAATGGCATTTGCTACTTATGCGGAAAGCCTTGCGACTTTAATGATATAGATAAAGAACGAAATGCGGTCGGCAGAAATTATCCGTCAATCGACCATATCTTTCCTGTGGTACGAGGCGGCAAGCACGCATGGAACAATGTAAAACTAGCGCATGTAGGGTGCAATGCATCAAAGCGCGATAAGGTGGTTTAATCATGGCATACAAGGGAATTGAATATCTCAGAAACAAATTGATAGCCAAGAGAGGCCGTGTCCTGCTCCGGTACAGCTATTATGACATGAAGCACCGGGCGGCAGACCTTGGCATTAGTACCCCGCCGGATCTGGTCGGAATGATGAGCGTCCTCGGATGGTGCGCGAAGGCTGTTGACAGTCTTGCTGACCGCCTGACTTTTCAGGGCTTCGAAAATGACGCCTACGGCCTCGTAAACATCTTCGAGATGAATAATCAGGACGTGCTGGTCGATTCCGGAATCCTCGGGGCACTGATAAGCGCATGTGATTTTATCTATATCACGACCGGCGCGGACGGCTTCCCTCAGATGCGGGTTATCGACGGCAGGCACGCTACCGGCATTATTGACCCGGTGACCTATATGCTCAAAGAAGGATACGCCGTAATCGAGTTTGATGAGTTCGACAATCCGCTTGTCGAGGCGTATTTCGTTCCGGGTGCGACCACGATCATCGAGAAGGGCAAGGAACCGTATACGGTCAAGAATGTCGCGCCGTATCCGCTGCTGGTGCCGATGATTTACCGCCCGGATGCAACCCGGCCTTTCGGTCATGCCCGTATCAGCAGGGCATGCATGGACATTGTCGACAGCGCAGTCCGTACAGTCAAGCGTTCGGAGATTTCCGCGGAGTTCTACAGCTATCCACAGAAATGGATTCTCGGAATGGATCCCAACGCCGAAAAGATGGATAAATGGAAGGTGACCATGTCGTCCATGCTTCGGATCGACAAGGATGACGATGGTGACAAGCCTGTTGTCGGCCAGTTCCAGACAGCTCCGCAGACACCGCACACCGAGCAGCTCCGCCAGCTTGCCGGACTGTTTGCCGGTGAGACCGGGCTGACGCTCGACGACCTCGGTTTCCCTTCTCAGAATCCGTCGAGCTCTGAGGCTATCAAGGCCGCGCATGAGACGCTCCGGCTGACCGCCAGGAAGGCGCAGAGGACGTTCGGAATTGGTCTGCTGAATGCCGGATACCTCGCCGCCTGCATCCGCGATGAAGTGCCTTATGCACGGAATCAGCTTGCAAAAACGCGCGTCATGTGGGCGCCTATCTTCGAGGCGGATGCTTCCGCGCTGGGTGGCATTGGCGATGCAATCATGAAGATTCAGACCTCGTTCCCGGATTACTTTACGGAAGACAAGCTTCGCGAGCTTACGGGTATCTGATATGGATGATGTGAAAGTGATTCTCCGCAACTATGCGCGGAGCAAAAAAGCCGTCCGCGGCATCGATACTTTTGCGGATGCGCAGAACTACGCTGAGAAGCTTGGGAAAGCGCTCGCTGATGCCCTTGGGGACAGCTTCGAGGATGTGGCTGAGGATGAACTGGCCGGTGCCCTTAGAACGGTTCTAAAGCGTGCCTATGATGATTCTGCTGTCGGCGCCGCAACGGCACAACACCGGCAGAACCAGAAAGCGCGCCTCGGAATCGGGACACTCCGCGCAGAGTTCGATCCGGCGGACGCTGACAAGGTCGCGGAAGAACTCGCCGGCAAACTTGCCGCGCCGGGGTTGGTCGAGAACCTGATCAAGCAAAAGACCATCGGTGCAGTCGATGAGACAATCCGCAAGAACGCTGAGGCCCGCGAGGAAATGGGGCTCGAGGTCAACATCGTCCGCACCTATTCGGATGTCGGTCTTCGCGCCGGCACAAAGTATTCCGAGGATTGCGCATGGTGCCTCGAACGCTGCGGCGAATGGGACAACTATAAGGATGCATATGACGCCGGGTGCTTTGAAAGGCATCCGGGTTGTCTTTGCACGATAGATTACCACGTTGGCAAGACTCATTCCGTTTCCTCCGGAGGCGGCTGGGTCAACATCTAAGGGAGGTGACGCTTATGCGGAACAAAGACCCGGCAAGCGTGGAGGTGTAAAGCATGGACAGAGTCGGGAGACAAACCCCGACGGTGTCCGTTGTTTTGCCTTACACAGATACAAAAGGCTCGGAGGCGGTCGAACTGTACAACGCTTCCGAGAACACCATGCTCGAATGGCAGGTAGCGCTTACCTACGACATCATGGCCGTAAACGACGACGGCCTCTGGGTGCATCAGAAGTTCGGATATTCAGTACCGCGACGGAACGGTAAGTCGGAAATGGCCCTTGCGCGGTGCATTTACGGATTGAAGAACGGGGAGCGCATCCTTTATACGGCACACAGAGCAAGTACCGCGCATTCCATCTGGGAGCGTCTGAGCCGCCTCTGCGCTAAGGTCGACATCGAGATTGAGTCATCCTTCAGGGCATTTGGCAAGGAACACTTATACACCGCTGACGGCGGCGTCATAGAGTTCCGCACCCGGACATCGACCGGCGGCCTCGGTGAAGGTTATGACACGCTCATCATTGATGAGGCGCAGGAATATACGCCCGAGCAGGAGACCGCTCTGAAGTACGTTGTCACGGATTCGGCAAATCCTCAGACCATTATGTTTGGGACGCCGCCCACGGCAATCTCCGCCGGCACGGTCTTCCCGAACTACCGCAAACATGTCTTGCAGGCGGAATCGTTCGAGAGCGGCTGGGCGGAATGGTCGGTGCCGGAGATGTCGAGCGCCGAAGACGTAGACCTTTGGTATGAAACAAACCCGAGCCTCGGCACCATCCTTAAAGAGCGTACAATCCGCTCCGAGATTGGCGAAGATAAGACAGACTTCAACATTCAGCGCCTCGGCTTGTGGATAAAGTACAACCAGCGGTCAGCAATTAGCCGGAACGAGTGGGAACAGCTGCAGACCGACAAGCTTCCGAAGCTAACGAGCAAACTTTACGTTGGCATCAAGTTCGGCATTGACGGCGAAAACGTTGCCCTGGCTGTGGCCGCCCGGACAGCAGAGGGTAAAATCTTCTGCGAGGTGGTCAACTGCAAGCCAATAAGAAACGGTGTCGCATGGATAGTCAAGTTCATGGCACGCGCAGACATCGCCAAAGCGGTGGTCGACGGCAAGAACGGCACGGATGTGCTTATGGACGTTATGAAGCAGGAAGGCGTTAAGCGTCCTGCGGTCGTTACTGTTCCGCAAATCATCAAGGCCAACAGCGTGTTTGATATGGCGATGGAGCAGGGCACGTTTCAGCACATGGCTCAGACATCCGTTACGCAGGTCATAAGTAACTGCGAGCGCCGCAAAATCGGCTCTAATGGCGGTTTAGGCTATCGCTCCACATTGGACGGCGCAGACATCGCACTGCTCGACAGTATGATTCTCGCTCACTGGATTTGCTCCGAAAGTAAGGCAGACAAAAAACGACAGCAAGTCAGTTATTAAGGCATCCCGACCGGGGTGCTTTTTTAATACCTACGGATACCGACCGGAAATCGGGAGAAAGGTTAACTCATGGCAGATTTTACCGTAATCGAAACTCAGGAACAGCTCGACAAAGTTATCGGCGACCGCATCAGGCGCGCCGAAAAGCAGGCGGCGGAAAAGTACGCCGATTATGACGACCTTAAGAAGCAGGTCACGCACCTCACGGAACAGCTTCAGAAGCAGAAGGAAACCATCGACGGGCACAAGGCCACGGTCGATGAACTGAACGCTAAGATCCACCAGTACGAGACGGCCTCGGTAAAAACCAAGGTGGCGCTTGAAGCGGGTCTTCCGTATCAGATGGCGTCCCGCCTCACCGGCGACGATGAGAAAGCCATCCGGGCAGATGCTGAAGCGATGGTCAAACTGATCGGCAATAACAGACCGGCCGCTCCGCTCGGGTCGAGCGAACCCAATGTCAAAAATACCGAGGCGTCCGCATGGGCTTCCGTCTCTGCGGCGCTCAATAATATCTAAGGAGGACTACTATGCCCGCAACTACTCTCAATGCATCCACTAATTTCCCAACTACTCTTGTTTCCGAGATGTTTTCCAAGGTTCGCGGTTACAGCTCCCTGGCTAAGCTGTCCGCACAGACCCCGATCCCGTTCAACGGAATTTCCGAGTTCGTTTTCAACCTCGATGGCGAGGCTTCCATCGTTGGTGAGGGCGGCGCGAAGCCGGCCAACACTGCAACTGCGACCCCGGTCGTGATCAGACCCATCAAGTTCGTCTATCAGGCGAGAGTTTCCGATGAGTTCCTGCGCGCTTCCGAGGATGCAAGGATCCCGACCCTGCAGACCTTCGCTGACGGCTTTGCAAAGAAGATCGCCCGCGGCCTCGACATCGCTGCTTTCCACGGCCTTAACCCGGCAGACCTGACCGCGGCCACCTTCCAGAGCACCAACTCTTTCGACGGTGTTGCCACTGGCAATGATGTTACCTATGTGGCGGCATCTATCGATGACAATATCGACGCGGCGATCCAGGCTGTCCAGGCTGACGGCGGCATCGTCACCGGCATCGCAATGTCTCCGGCGGCTGGTGCGGCTCTGTCTGCGATCAAGGTCAACGGCGTTGTCCAGTATCCGGAGTTCCGCTTCGGCCAGAACCCGAATGCTTTCTACGGCATGGGCTCCGATGTTAACTCGACCGTCCCGATGAAGTCGGCGACCGGCACGACCACCGTGCATGTTTATGCAGGCGATTTCCAGAACGCTTTCAAGTGGGGCTATGCGGCGAACGTCCCGCTGGAGGTCATCCAGTACGGCGATCCGGACGGCAGAAGCCGCGACCTGAAGAGATACAACGAGGTCTGCCTGCGCGCTGAGGCTTACATCGGCTGGGGCATCCTTGCGGCTGATCACTTCGCACGCGTCAAGGTAACCACCACCTGATGGAGTACCGAAACAAAAAGACCGGCGCGGTAATTAACACCAACAGCGAGCTGACGGGCGGCAACTGGGAGAAGGTTGTCGCCCCGGCTCCCGCCGTTGAGAAGAAACCCGCGCCCAAGAGGAAAGGAGCGCCGAAGAAATGACATGTTGCTTTGCTACTCTTGCGGATGTTGTGGCGCTGACTGGTAAGGAATACACGGCAGACGAACAGGCCCGTATCGAGGCTATTTTACCGCTTATCTCCGACACGCTCCGAATTGAAGCGCAGAAGGTCGGGAAAGACCTCGACGCTATGGTCAATGACAGCGCTGCATATGCAAGCGTGGCAAAGCTTGTCACGGTCGACATCGTTGTCCGGGTGCTCCGGCAGAGTCAGGACGGCGAACCGATGACCCAGGAATCGCAGGGTGCTCTCGGGTATACCTGGAGCGGCACCTATGCGATCCCGGGCGGTGGCATTGCAGCGGCTATCATGCGGAACGACCTTAAACGGCTCGGGTTGAGACGTCAGCAGATTGGGACGGTGGAATTATGGGACGGCTTCACGGAGTAACGGTCACGCTGTTTGAACGTGTTCAGGATGGCGTCGATGACTTCAATCGTCCTGTTTATGTCGAAGATCCTGTCGAGGTCGAGAATGTCCTGATTGGCGAACCGTCTACGCAGGACATCATCGACACGCTGAACCTTACCGGCAAACAGCTTGCTTATACGCTTGCAATTCCGAAAGGTGACGTCAATGATTGGACTAATCGAACGGTCGAGTTTTTCGGGGAGCGTTTCCGCACCATCGGAAAACCAACGCAGGGCATCGAGGGACTCATCCCGCTCGAATGGAACAAGAAAGTGAAGGTCGAGCGTTATGAGTAACTTCCGCTTTGAATTGAACACTGAAGGCGTCCGGGAGCTCCTGACATCGCCGGAGATGGCGGCGGTCTGCACAGAGTTCGCAGAGGCTGTCAAGGATAGCTATGGCGAGGGCGCAGAAGTAAGCGTTTTCACAGGGCAGAACCGTGTAAACGCGTCCGTCTTCCAGCCGGCGGGACGATTCGACAACAAACTGTTAAAGGCGGTCGGGGAGGTGGCTAAGAATGATTGAAAAAACCATACTGGACTATCTCAGCGATTGCTTGCCGGATGTCCCGGTTTACATGGAAGTGCCGGCGGACAGACCGGCGGTTTTTGTCGTTATCGAAAAGACCGGGTCGAGCAGAATCAACCATATCGACAGTGCCCCCATCGCGGTGCAGTCCTACGCGGCAAGCCTTTACGATGCCGCGGCGCTGAACGAGCGGGTCAAGGCGGCGATGCTTGACGCCATCACGCTCGACAGTATTTCCCGGGTGGCTTTGAACTCGGATTATAACTATACGGATACGGCGTCGAAGCACTACCGCTATCAGGCAGTCTTCGACGTCACTTTTTACTAAGGAGGACATGCTATGAGCGAAGTGACCAACGTAACCGCCGGCAAGGCCAAGGTCGGCGGCGCGGTCTCGCGCGCACCTCTCGGAACCGCTCTGCCGACGACTGCAGCGGCGGCGCTTAACGAGGCTTTCAAGAATCTCGGATACATCTCCGACGCCGGCATGGTCAATTCCGGCGCTATCACAAATACCGGCATCAAGGCATGGGGCGGCGATACCGTCCTTAATATCCAGACCGATAAGGCCGACAACTTCACTTTCACGCTGATCGAGGCACTGAACGTGGATGTCCTCAAGGCCATTTTCGGAGTGGACAACGTGACCGGCACCCTTGCAACTGGCATCACTGTCAATGTCAACTCTGACGAACAGGAAGATGCGGAGTGGGTTGTAGACATGGTCATGCGTGGCGGCGCGGTCAAGCGTGTCGTGATTCCGGTCGGCAAGATTACTGCGATCGGTGATGTCACGTATTCCGACAGTGCGGCGGTCGGCTATCAGGTGACCATTGCGGCACAGCCTGACAACACCGGCAATACTCATTACGAGTACATCCTGAAAGCATGAGGTAAGCGGTTATGGCAATTTTCAAGGGAAAGACAGAAACAGGGTTTGCGTACAGCGTCGACACGGATTGTCTCGATGACTTTTACCTCCTCGAGGACATCGGCCGCGCCCAGCACAATGACATGATGGCACTCTCCTCCGTCCTTTCGCGGATGCTTGGGGAGGAGCAGAAAAAAGCACTCCTCAAGCACTGCGAGGACGAGCACGGACGCGCCAAAACGTCTCGTGTGGGCGATGAGGTCGCGGCCATCTTCAAGGCGACACGGGAAGAACGCAAGGCAAAAAACTCTTAATCCTCGCCACGATGATGGCGGCCGATGAGGATGCGCTTATCTGTGATTTTGCGGAGACCTACCACATTTATGATTACCGTCGGTTACCGCCGTTATATGCGGCTACACTGGCGGCCGGTCTGCGAGAGGATTCACGGATTCGCACCGTCATGGGCGGTCTGCCCGTATCGCTCCCGCTGTTTTTACAGCTTGCGGAGACGGACGCGCTGAACCTCATCAAGTGGCTGAACAGCTCCGACGGAGCGGAGGGCAAGAATCGCCCGAAATCGCTCCTACAGATGTTTACCGGCGATGACAGCGCGGTCGAGGGCTTCGATTCGGGCGAGGATTTCATGGCAGAGTGGAAACGTAGAACGGAGGGACATAATGCCTGATTTAGGTAAAGCATTTGTGCAAATCGTTCCTTCCGCTGAAGGAATATCCGGGAGCATCACCGATGTGCTTCGCGGAGAAGCAGACAGCGCCGGCAGTGAGTCCGGCGCTATTTTTTCGGACAAATTAATATCTACCATCAAGGGAGTCGTTGCAGCCGCCGGCATTGGCGCGGCAATCTCCACGGCAATCGGCAAGGTCGGCGACCTCGCCGCGATGGGCGACACCATCGACAAGCAGAGCCAGAAAATCGGCATCAGCGCGAAGGCATATCAGGAATGGGACGCCGTTCTTCAGCATTCGGGGTCTTCCATCTCCGCCATGCAGGGCGCTATGAAGAAACTGACCTCCGAAGCGGCCAGCGGTTCGGATGCTTTTCAGAAGCTGGGTATCTCTCAGGAAGAAGCGCTCGGCATGTCTCAGGAAGACCTCTTTGGGCGCGTCATTGAGGGCCTGCAGGGCATGGAGGGCGGCACCGAACGTGCTGCGCTCGCTCAGGAACTGCTCGGACGCTCCGCTCAGGAAATGGCCGCTCTGCTGAACACTTCCGCCGAAGACACTCAGGCCATGAAAGACCGGGTAAATGAACTCGGTGGCGTCATGTCGGATGATGCGGTCAAATCTGCAGCGGCTTATCAGGACGCTCTGCAGGACATGCAGACAGCTATGGCCGGGTTCGGGCGCGGCCTTGTGGCGGACTTCCTCGGGCCGTTCACTGAAATCATGGACGGTATTACGACCATCTTCAGCGGGGACGCTGAGGGCGGTGTCGGAAAAATCGTTGAAGGCATCAGTGGCATCGGCGAGGCTATCGTCACCGGCGTCCCCGAAATTGCAGCACATGCGGCCGAGCTGGTCACCGGCGTCGCGGGCGCCATTGCCGACGGACTCCCGGAATTTGTCGCACAGGGCACGGAGATGGTCGCCAATGCGGCCACTGGATTCCTCGAGGGTCTTCCCGAGATGATCACCGCCGGCGGCGAGCTTATCACCCAGGTCATCAACTACCTGATGGAAAACGGCCCGCAGTTACTCGAGCAGGGCGTTCAGATGGTGGCGCAGATTGCCGGTGGTATTGTTCAGAATCTCCCGGAAATCGTTGGCGCTATCGCTGCCGTTGCGGCGCAGATTCTCGCGAGCATCGGTGAACACTACCCCGACATGCTCCAGAAAGGCATGGAATTACTCGGGCAGGTGCTGACCGGCATCATCAACGCGATCCCGGAAATTCCGGGGAAGGTGCTTGAAGTCGCAAACAGCATCAAGGACGAATTCGGCAAATTCGACTGGCTTGCAATCGGCAAAAATGTGGTCGAAGGCATCGCGCAGGGTATCAGCGATTTCGGTGACAAAATCATCACGGCGGCGCTCAATGCGGCCAAGGGTGCTTTTGACGGCGTAAAGAAGTTTTTCGGCATTGCATCCCCGTCCAAGCTGATGCGGGATGAAATCGGCGCTTATATCCCGGCGGGCATTGCTCTCGGAATTGAGGACAATCTGGGACTCGTGACCGATGCAATGGACGACCTGAGCGCGGCGGCAACCGGCACCATTTCCGCAAATGTCCGGGCGAATGCCCCGGCCGCCGGCGCTTATGGCGCAGTTACGGTCAATGTTTACGGCGCGCCCGGGCAGGATGAGCGCATCATCGCCCAGAGGGTCGCGGACATCATTAATGCGCAGGTCAGCAGCAGGAGGGCGGTATACGCATGAGCAAAAGAAATTACTTTGTTTTTGACGGCAAGCCCTCCACGGATTTCGGCACTTTTGTGGCGACATCTAACGCATGGGACGGCGCGGCACATGATGATACAAGCGTCGAGATCCCGGGCCGCAACGGCGCACTGGTCTATAGCAACGGCAGATGGCATAACTTCGAGTTGACCATCTCAGCGTACATCCCGCACGGCATGCAGACTAATGTGGACGGTCTGCGCGGCTATCTGTCGAGCCATTACGGAAAATATTACCGTTATGAGGAAAGCGTCAAGCCAGATGAGTTCAGGCTTGCACGCTATGTCGGGCCGTTCTCACTCTCTGCATCTGACAGGGTGGGAGCGGCTTTTGATTTGGTCTTTGATTGCAAACCGCAACACTTTCTGAAGTCCGGCGAGACCCCGGTCACCTACACAGCCGCCGGGAAGGTCTACAACCCGACGCTGTACCCGGCGAAGCCGCTTGTTCGTTGCTATGGCTCCGGCGGTACAGTCACCATCAACGGCACACCCGTCAGGGTGACGGGATGCAGCGCATATGCTGACATCGACTGCGACCTGATGGAAGTGTACGAGGGTGCGAATAGCCGAAACAGCACGACCACGCTGGTCAACGGTGCTTTCCCGGAACTGGATCCGGGGGAGAACGCCGTCAGTTTCAGCGGGTGGAGCCGGGTGGAAATCACGCCGCGCTGGTGGTCTATCTAGGAGGAGGGTAAATGATTCCGATACTTTTTGCACCCACGGCCACCAACTTCACCACCAACGGCATCGGGCGGCTTTCGGACGCTATTTCCTGTACCGTCCATGAGGCGCGGAACGGCGAGTTTGAGCTTGAACTGACCTATCCTGTGGACGGTGCTCATTATGCGGACATCGTCCATTCCGCGATTATTGTGGCGAAACCTTCCGCACGGCGGAGCAATCAGGCTTTCCGGGTCTACAAGATTACCAAGCCGATGAGGGGCACGGTGACTATCCTCGCTCAGCACATCAGCTATCAGCTTAGCTGGATCCCGGTTTCACCCTTCACGGCGGCGAACCTGACGAACGCATTGGCTTATTTCAAGAGCATGAGCGCGGAGTCGAATCCCTTCAGCTTTTCCGCGGATTTCACTTCCGACAATGACTTCGCCGTCCCGATCCCGACAAGCATCCGCTCTTATATGGGCGGACGCGCCGGAAGCATCCTCGACATCTATGGCGGAGAATGGCTTTTTGACAACTACAGTGTCAGGCTTTGCAGGGCACGCGGCGAGGGCAACGGCTATACGATTCAGTACGGCAAGAACCTGACCGACCTGACACAGGAAGAAACAATTCTGAACACCTACACGGGCGTCTATCCTTTTTGGGGGTCTGAGGGCACGACCGTCACGCTCCCGGAAAAGGTCGTTCACGCTCCGACCGCGGCGAACTTTCCGTTCCAGCGGACGGCGGTGCTCGACTTCTCCGACAAGTTTGACGGGATGCCGTCGGTGGAACAGCTTCGTAATTACACCCAGCGGTACATCACGGCGAACAACATCGGGATCCCGGCGGTCAATCTGGAAATCGACTTCGTGAACCTCCCTGATACGGAAGAATACAAGTCGCTGCTGACCGGCGCCAAAAACCTCGACCTTTGCGACACCGTGACGGTCATTTTTGCAAAGCTGGGAATCTCCACAAAGAGCAAAGTCGTTGACATCGTCTGGAATGTTCTCGCTGACCGCTATGACAGCATCCAGGTCGGAAACGTGCGTAGCACATTGTCCGGCACCATCGAGGAAACCATCGCATCCGTGGATGCGGCGGCGACCATGTCACAGGTTGCGCAGAAAATCGACCGGGCGACCGGTGTGCTGAACGCTGGCACCCGCGGCCATATCGTCATGAACCGCAATGCTGACGGGTGGTCGAATGAAATCCTCGCGCTGAATAACGACAACATCGCCGCCGCCACGCGCGTCCTGCGAATCAACATGAACGGCATCGGCTTTGCGAACTCGTATGCCGGGCCGTATGCGCAGGCGTGGACAATGGACGGCACGCTCAGTCTGGGCGGCGTCAATAACGCGTACGGCAATCTGGTAATCCTCGATTCGTCCGGGAAAGTCATCGGGCGGTGGTCGAAAGACGGAATTTATGCCAACGGCGGAAGCCTTGTCATCGGGAACAACTTTTCCGTTGACAGCAACGGCAACCTGAAAGCTAACAACGGCACTTTCCGCGGCGGAACTATCCAGATTGGCAACAACTTCAGTGTTGACAGCAACGGCAATCTTTACGCCACCGACGGGCAGTTTTCTGGCGACATCAAGAGCGGCTCCACCATCACCGGCGCGGCGATTTACGGCTCGACATTCGGGACACCGGCGGACGGCTTCTACGTCACGTCAAACAACGATGACGAAAATATAGTCGGCTGTCCGGGCTTTACCTTTGAGGAAAAAATCATGTACTCCGATTGGGTAGGGGACGTGGAGAATCCTGCGACCAATGGGGACACTGCCGGTATCAATGGACGCAACGGAACCGCAGGCTTCCGAAGGCTGTACTTGCTGGACGGATGGTATGAGGGGTCGGATGGCTCTATGTGGGATGTGACCCGGACTATTCGATGGCTCGATAACCGTTTGCGCAACATTGAGGACTTCTGCGCTAGTCATAATTGGGACGGCGATGCAGGCGGTGACGATGGTGACGATCCGGGCAGCGGTGGAGATGACGGCTACATCGATGACGGCCCGGTTTATTGATGGAAAGGAGGGCAACGAGAGCTAAATGTATACACAGGAGACTAACTTAAACGTCATACCCTCCGGGGTGCGACCAGTAATCCATTGCAGTCAGTATGATAATAATTTGTCTGCGATCCGCTTCAAACTTTACAAGGATAACGCGGAATTCACCATCCCGTCCGGGGCGGCGGTGATCATCAACGGGTACAAGCCGGATAACACGGGCTTTTCCTATGCGGCCAGTGCTATCAGCGGGAATGTGGCGACCATCGACATGACCCAGCAGATGACCGCCATCGCGGGAGATGTGCTGTGTGAGTTGCGTGTCAGGACGGAAAACCAGATTATCGGTACGCTGAATTTCGTCCTGCGCGTGGAACCGGCTCCGCTGACGGATGACACGGTACTGTCTGAAACGGATATTCCGCTGATCGAGCAGGCGGTTGACATCGCCGCCAACCTTGCTGAGTACATCCAGATTACCGTGGACAATGCGGCGGCGGCGAAAGCATCCGCTAATGCGGCAGCGGCATCTGCTACGGATGCGGCGACAGATGCGGCATCTGCGGCATCAGATGCGGCATCTGTGCAGGAATTGTATGACAGCATTGAGACTGCAAAGGCTAATGCAAATGCGGCGGCAAATGCGGCTAATGCGGCGGCGCAGGAACTTGAAGGATTAACTGCGCAAGCAACTACACTTCCCGCCGGAAGCAATGCTACCGCGTCCCTTAATAACGGCGTTTTAATGTTAGGGATTCCAGTTGGCGCGACTGGAGCAAACGGCGTGGTAACTGATGTATCAGGCTTGATCGCATTTTCCGTTGATGCGGCAGGAAATCTGTATGTGCATTATAATGTAAATGATGATATTGCAGATAATTTTAGATACGATGCGGAAACAGGAAATTTGTATTATGATATTGATGAGGGGGTGTAATTGTGGCAAGCATTTTACTTGGTAATGTCAAAGGCCCGCAGGGTGATACTGGTGCGACTGGCCCGAAGGGTGACACTGGAAATGCGGCAACTGTAAGAGCGGGTTCAGTTACAACTGTGCCGTATGGACAGAACGCAAGAGTGACTAATAGCGGCGATGAACATGACGCTGTTTTTGATTTCGCCATTCCGCAGGGCAGACCCGGCGAACAAACTACGGATATGCAGAATCTTACATTAAGCTCTATGACAGAACCACCTGCTCAGTTTCCGATTCCTTCCATTGGAGATACTGGAAAAGTCATCTTCGGAAAAATTACGAAGTGGTTTTCTGATATGACTGCACTTGTTGCGACTAAATTTCCTACGTCCAATGTGGTCAATAATCTGACCACTACTGCAAGCGGCTATGCCCTTGATGCGAGACAGGGGAGAGCGCTTAACAGCGAAATTTCTGCGATGGGGCAGGAAGTTACGGCGAGAATCAAAAATGAAGGAAATTTTGGCACCAGATACACAAATGTAAATTTGTTGCCGACAAATACTATTGGGTGGGTAAACCCCGTTAACGGCACTATATCAAACCTGCCCACTCAGTCCGCATACCACATGATTACAGTTTTTCCGCTCAGTACTCACGGTTTTCAGATTGCCATCAGATACAATGCGGACGCTATGTATGTGCGGACATTTATGGACAGCACATGGTCAGCATGGAAAAACCTGGTCTAAATAAGGAGGACTAAACATGGACAAACTCAGATTTATGGATGGCACCACGATCGACATCGAAGACGGCGCAAGCCTGAGTAATGTAACTCACATCGCCACGAACGAAGCGAACGCCATGTTCGTCTGCGGAAAAGTTACGGCAGACAATGTTTTACATCTGGAATTCCTGCATGATGATGCAGTTACCGGGCAGTATGACGGCATCGTCATCGCCGCACCGACCACCAGAGAGGACGGAGAAAGCGGCACTATCATCGTGCGGATGCACTTCCGGGAAAAGAGCGATCTTGAAATGCGTGTAGACGCACTGGAGCAGTCACAGGACGTGCAGGACGGAGCGATTGAGGACATTGGCACGGTTCTTTCTGATATGGCGGAGGATGCATAAATGGGAAAATTTTACGGCATAAAAATTAAGGATGGTGACATCAATCCAAAGACGGGCGAAGCATGGAAGATTGAAGACGTACCCCGTCTGTGGAGACACGCTACTGAGGTTTGGCTGAATGAAAATTCATAATGAAGCAAGCTGAAGCATATGACAGGATAATAAAAGAGGGACATCCCGCCAAGCCAAAGCCGTGGTGCGAGGCTGTAAATATCGGACGGTGCGGGATATGCCGTGGCTGTTGGAAGACGGCTTGGTCACGGCACTAACTGTAAACACGGGGAGCGGGAAACCGCTTCCCTTTTTCTATGGGGGACGGTATGGAAACACTTATCACGTTTATCTCAGCGCACTGGCTCGAATGGCTTTTCACAGCCGTCCTCGCCACGCTTTCGTGGCTTTTCCGGGGACTTCGGGCGCAGTTGCGCGAGGAGCATGACCGCAACGAAGCAATCGCCGCTGGAGTACAAGCCTTACTGCGGGAAAGCATCGTAAACGGATACAACCGCTATTCCGATAAGGGGTTCTGCCCGATTTATGCGAAGGAAAGCATAAAACGGGTGTACGCTTCTTATCATGACCTCGGCGGCAATGATGTCGCCACAGAACTGTATCAAAAACTGCTTAAGATGCCCGAAAACCGGGAAGAAGGGGGAGAAAAATGATTTCCAATAAGGCATACGATATTATCAAGATGGTGGCGCTTATCGGTGCGCCTGTCATCGTTTTTCTGTCTGCGCTGTGCAATATATGGGCTGTCCCTCATGCGGCAGAACTGACGGCGACCCTTGCGGCGATTGATACCCTTATCGGCGCAATCGTGACGGTTCTGAAAGCGGATTATGACCGGGCAAACAAGGTGCCGGAGGACTGAAATGACCGAGAGAGACATCACGATATGTGGACATGGTAGCAATGTTCCGTCCCTTAAGAATCTCTACCAGTACAACGAGATGCGCTACAATGGCAAGATGTCCAACGGCGTCCGCAAGGGTCTGCTCCGGGTGCGGCGGCTGAAAGCCCTCGACACGCCGGGCAAACGTGACAGCTTCCGGGCGCTGTACGGCTCTATCCTCGGGCGGAATTCCTACAATCAGGACTTGCGACAGTTCTGCTACACGCCTTACCGTGGGCGGTACTACTCCGATTGCAGTTCCAGCGGGTGCGCGACCTATCAGCGCCTCGGATGCGAGATTCCGCTGCTGAATACCGCCGCCATGCTCGGTTCCGACCTTTTCACGGATGTCCCCGTCAGGATCCGGGACGGACACATTGAGAACCCGGAGGTCTTGCAGGTCGGAGACGCCCTGCTCTACGCCGGGAACCTCAGCCGCCCGAGCCTGTCCTATGTCGGGCATGTGGAGTATGTCTACGACGTCCCGATCCTGCGCGGCGCCGGGTGGAACCGGGAGGGCGGCGACTGGCAATACCTCGAAGACGGCGAGCCCGTCCGGGACGAATGGCGCTATGTTGATGGCCGGTGGTATGTCTTTGACGCGGCGGGGCGCATGGTGACCTCTTTGTGGCACCTCGACGGCGACACCTACTATTATCTCGGTGAGGACGGCGCGATGCTGTCCGGCCAGTGGCTCGACTATCGCGGCGATTGGTACTATCTGGGCGCTGATGGCCGCATGGTGACGGACACCTACGTCCATAGTTCCCGCGGATGGTGCTACATCGACGAGCACGGCCAGTGGGATGACCAGTACCGGCGCGAGCTCCCCAAGGGCCCGGGTGTCCATGTGGTCGGAGAACAGGACTACTAAGCAAAGAATAACCCTCATCGCATTTGCGGTGGGGGTCTTTTTTTATGCCACGAAATTTGCCACGCGGCACGGAAGATATAGCATTTATGCGGCGTTTGCCGCTTTCTACACCGGGAGCGCGTCCGAGCGCCTTGCCCAGTTCTACCTGAGTCATGTTGCGGAACTGACGAAAGTTTCTAATGTTCTCTCCGATGGTCTTCATATTCTTCACCTCCCTAATCCAGTATATCCCACATCTTTAGAATCCACAATAAATTACCAAAAAGGCTTAATTTTCTCTTGCAGTACAGAAATATTGGTAGTAATATATGGGAGTAACGCGGAAGGATGACATAAAACGGAAGGAGGTGAAAGGATGGTAGTTCAGAGCAAAGTAGCACAGTATCTTGAGGAACAGGGAATCAAGCAGAGCTGGTTGGCACAGAAAACCGGGTTAACCGATAACATGATTTCCGGGATTCTTAACGGCAAGCGCAAGATGACGGCGGACGAATTCGTTCGCATTTGCAAAGCGATCGGAAAAAACCCGAACGACTTCATGGAGG
>Ga0256407_10007202_pt1 | contig 16860 bp, 12 predicted proteins | sample RumenRJG_04DNA_FD_193489 | JGI IMG/M metagenome (GOLD analysis project Ga0256407, IMG submission 193489) | Bovine rumen microbial communities from Lethbridge, Alberta, Canada - RJG_04 | ecosystem: Host-associated > Mammals > Digestive system > Stomach > Rumen | place: Canada: Alberta...
ACCGGTTTGCCCTGGGCACGTGCCACAGCCATACCCGACTCGTAGTCGTGATATTCTGCCTCTACAATCTTAGGATTGAGATTGAAATCTTGCGTGCTCATCGGGGGCGCAAAGGCACTGACGGCCTTACATGGAGCACCCCACAAGCCAGGCACCATATATACGGCGAAAGCCAGCGATGCCAGTCCACCCATGATACAGAGCACGGGCATCGGCTTGTTCTGTTCACCGCCGATCTCATCTACCTGGAATTTCAGCCACCCTACGAGGTAAGCGCCCAACAGGGCGAAAATCACGATCCAGATAGAGAGGAACACCTCACGGTCGAGGATATGCCAGCCATAGGCGAGGTCGGCCACAGACAGGAACTTAAAGGCAAATGCCAACTCGATGAATCCCAGAACGATCTTCAAGGTGGTCATCCATGAGCCCGACTTCGGTGCCGACTTCAACCATGAGGGGAACATGGCAAACAGCGTGAAGGGTAGGGCCAGCGCCAAAGCAAAACCGAACATTCCCATCGCAGGGGCGAGCCAGTTGCCGGTGGTGGTTGTCTGTACCAACAGCATACCCACAATCGGACCTGTGCATGAGAACGACACGAGCACCAGCGTGAATGCCATCAGGAAGATGCTGACTAAACCACTGGTCTCTGAGGCTTTGGTATCCACCTTGTTGGCCCAACTGTCAGGCAGTTTGATCTCAAACCAACCGAAGAAGCTCAAGGCGAATATGACAAGCAACAGGAAGAGGAACACGTTGAAGACAGCATTCGTGGACATCGCATTGAGTGTGTCGCTACCGAAAAGGGCGGTGACAAGCAAGCCCAGACCGAGATAGATTACGATGATCGACAGACCGTAGGTAAAGGCATCGCGGATGCCTCTCTGTTTGTCGTTTTTAGAACGTTTCAGGAAGAAGCTCACGGTCATGGGAATGATTGGCCAGATGCAGGGCATGCACACAGCCAAAAGACCAGCCACGAATCCCATCAGCAGGAGCCACCACAACGACTGGTTCGCCAGATCCTCACCTGAACCCAACGAGCGTAGCTCATCGACGACAGGCGCCCACAGGTCGTCAGTGGTCTCCATCGGTGTTGCCAAGGGCGTTGTCTGAGTGGTATCAGCCTCTGCGACCGGTGTCTCTTTTGGTTTCTCACTCAGAACAGGTTCCTCTGGTTTTGGCGCAGTTGTCACAATCGGACTCTTGCCCTTCTGTTTCAGCGCCACTTCCGACGGAGGCAGACAACTGGCGTCGCTGCAGGCACCATATTCCAGATAGCAGTCGATCTCATAATCGGGTTTGGTGAATCGGATTTTCTGTACGAAGGTGGCTTCGTTCTCGAAGAACTTCAGCTCTAAGTCAAAAAGCTTATCCATCTTCTTGATTTCCTTACCCTTCGGTATCAGCTTCCCTACGGGTTCTGCCCCATCCATCTTCACCACATTGAAGGTGGCCTCGATGGGACCGTCATCGCCCAGATCAGTAGAATAGACATGCCAGCCGTTGTCGATGGTGGCATGAAACACGATCTCCGCCTCTGCACCTTCTCCCATCTTCAACTCAGAGGTGAAGTGCACAGGATTCATAATCTGGGCATTAACAGTGACAGTCATCACTATCGTCCAAAGGATGAACAGATACTTCTTCATAGTGTCTTGTTTCATTTTGGCTACAAATATACAATATATTGTTAGCATAAGTGACCCTGTCTGCGTTAAACAGTGTTAACCCTATCTTTGAAGGCAATTATCTCTCACAATAAAAATACTAGAAGTTCCATTTAACGGCCAGCGTCGGGTTGATGAAGAACGACTTGTCATCCACAACGTTGTAGATGAAGTTGTTGCTGATCTCCACCTCGGTACCAACAGAGAAGTGATTGGTGAAATTATACCAGAACTGTGGTTCGGTGAGGAAAACGAGCATGCCATGTCCCTCGTGACCTGCACGCCAGTTCTCGCCACGCCAGAAGTCGATGAAACCGTCGAAACGGCATTTGTTGTTGGCAAAGTTGATGCCCCACACACCTGTCAGCTGGACACCGGGATAAGAACGTGTGTACTCGTAGCTCTTGAAGTATTGCTTATACATCAGCTGTACCGACCACGTCTTCGAGAAATCCTCGCTGTGTCCGTTGTAGGCGAAACCGGCCAATGCTGCCTGCTGGAAACTGCCAAAACGGTTCAGACCGCCGTTGTACTCGATATGGGCGGCAAAGGGTGACTGTTTGCCGAGATTGAACTCACGGGAAATCTCCGCATAGGCGCCCTCTACGAACTTGCTGCTGAAATCGACATCAACAAAGTAGAACCAAGAACCCAGGTTATCAGCCTTAAACTGCTCCAAGGTTAACGTGACTCTCGCGCGACGGCCAACATTGTCGTCCTGGGGACCACCCAACTGTTCTGAATAGATGCTACGTCCGAAGTCATAATGAAGTTGGATGTTCTGTGCCTGCATGGTGAGCCCCATCAGGGCCATCACACCAAAAAGAATTAGTTTTCTCATGTTTTTTAAATGTTAATTAAAATAGTGGTTATTTAATAATGTATATATGATCTGGGCGGTTTGCTCGGGGGCACACTGGTCGCCTAAGCGACGGCGCACCTCCTTGTAGCCGGAGAGCATGCTCTCACGGGCCGGACCGTCGATGATCTTGTTGAGTTCAGAACGGATGTTCTCGACGCTAAACGTGTCGGCCACCAGCTCACGCACCACCTCGCGGTCGGCCACGAGGTTCACCAAAGAGATATACTTCACCTGGAGTATCAGTTTGCGCAGACGACCGATCAGCCAAGGCAGTGGTGTCTCATAACACACAACCTGAGGTACGTCGAAGAGGGCGGTCTCAAGGGTGGCGGTACCACTGGTGACGAGGGCAGCATGCGCCTCAGACAGCAGTTGGTAGGTTTGGTTATAGACCACCTCAACGTCATGATCCTTCATAAACAGCCGGTAGTAATCAGCTTCGATAGCAGGTGCACCTGCGAGTACGATGCGGTAGGTCGTCTCCATGCCTTTCACGGCAGAGAGCATCGCTGGCAGATTGTCTTTGATCTCCTGTTTCCTTGAACCGGCGAGTAGGGCGATGACAGGCTTGTGGTCACCGGTCCCACTGGGACGAGGATGGGTGGACAGATACTCCTCAACCTCGTTTTTCGTGGGGTTGCCCACATAATGGATGGGGTAATGGTGCTTCTCCTCAAAGAAAGGAACCTCGAAGGGAAGGATCGAGAACAGCTCATCCACATCGCGGCGAATCTGTTTGATGCGGTATTCCTTCCAGGCCCAGATCTTCGGAGAGATATAATAATACACAGGACAGATGCCCTGTGCCTTCACATATTTGGCGATGCTGAGGTTAAAGCCTGGATAATCCACGAGAATCACGACGTCAGGGTGCCAGGCGGCGATATCCTCCTTACATTGGCGCATGTTTCTTAAAATAGTACGCAGATGCAGCAGCACAGGGATGAACCCCATATAGGCCAGTTCGCGGTAGTGCTTCACCAACGTGGCACCCTCTGCAGCCATCAGGTCGCCTCCGAAACAACGGAACTCAGCTTGGGCATCAGTCTGTCGTAAGGCGGCAATCAGCCGTGAGGCATGTAAGTCGCCGGATGCTTCTCCTGCTATCAGGTAATACTTCATAGGTGCCAGCTTTTGATAAGGTCAAGGGCTTGATAGGCGGTGACATCGATCTGTGTGGGCGTGATGGTCACATATCCGTGACTCAGGGCCCAGTTGTCGGTATCATCGGCCTCAGGCTCGTCATTGGTGTAAGTACCCACCATCCACCAGTAGTCGTAACCACGGGGGTGATGACAGCGTGTCACCTCGTTGCCCCAGGTGCCTTTGGCCATACGGCACACTTTCACGCCCTGATAGACTGGCACATTGGGGAAATTCACGTTCAGGCACACGCCTAGGGGCAGTCCGTCTGTCAGCACCCGCTGCGTGATTGTCTGGATATACGGACGTAAGGGTTCGAAGTCGGCGTCTTCGGTATGGTCGCAGAGTGAGAAGGCCACCGAAGGGATATATTTCATGCAGCCCTCGATGGTGACTCCCATCGTACCACTGTAATGCACGTTCACTGAGGCGTTGTCACCGTGGTTGATGCCACCGATCACCATGTCGGGACGGCGCGGACAGAGTTCTGCTAAGGCCATCTTCACACAATCGACAGGGGTGCCGTTGCACGACCATACCTCGACACCCGGGCGCTGCTCGCGCAGCTGGAGTCGCAATGGCGTGGTGGCAGAGAAGGCGCAGGAGAATCCGCTACGAGCCGATTCAGGGGCGCAGACGATGACATCGCCATAGGCGGATACTATACTCACAAGCTCTCGTAGCCCCTTGGCTGCATAGCCGTCATCATTGGAAATAAGCAATAGCGGTCGTTTAATTTCCATAAAATATCATTGATTTGGCTGCAAAGTTACAAAAATCTCTTAATTCATAATTATTAATTCTTAATTATTTTGTAACTTTGCACACAAATTTGTTTTTTAATCAAGAATAATGGGTAAGATTATTGCTTTGGCAAACCAAAAGGGCGGTGTAGGTAAGACGACGACGACCATTAATCTGGCCGCCTCGTTGGCTACGCTGGAAAAGACCGTCCTCGTGGTCGATGCTGATCCGCAGGCCAATGCCTCCAGCGGTTTGGGTGTCGATATCACGGAAGTGGAGTGCTCGCTTTACGAGTGCATCATCAACAATACCGACGTGCATGAGGCCATCTATACGACTGATATCGATGGACTTGACATCATCCCCAGTCATATCGACCTGGTGGGTGCAGAGATAGAGATGCTGAACCTGAATGAGCGTGAGAAGGTGATCAAACGTCTGTTGGAACCAGTCCAAAAGGAGTATGACTATATCCTGATCGACTGTTCTCCGTCGCTGGGACTCATCACCGTGAATGCCTTGACGGCTGCCAACTCTGTGATTATTCCTGTGCAGTGTGAGTATTTTGCACTTGAGGGTATCAGCAAGTTGCTGAACACCATCAAGATCATCAAGAATAAACTGAACCCTCTGTTGGAGATTGAAGGTTTCCTGTTGACGATGTACGACTCTCGTCTGCGTCTGGCCAACCAGATCTACGACGAGGTGAAGCGTCATTTCCAGGAACTGGTGTTCAAGACAGTCATCCAGCGTAACGTGAAGCTCTCTGAGAGTCCCAGTCACGGTCTGCCTGTGATTCTCTACGATGCTGACTCTACCGGTGCGAAGAACCATCTGGCACTGGCAAAGGAAATTATCTCCAAGAACGACAAGAACAAATAGACCACTATAATATGGCTGTAAAAAAGAAGTATGACCGTAATGTGCTTGGACGCGGCTTAGATAATATCGGTGGGGGCAAAGGACTCGGACTGGATGCCCTGATTGACACCCATGATGTGCAGACGCAGGGTAGCTCGAATCTGAACGAGGTGTCCCTCAGTATGATTGAGGCTAACCCGAACCAGCCCCGACGGGAGTTTGATGAGGCTGCCCTTCAGGAACTGGCTGCCAGTATCCGTGAGATCGGTCTCGTGACCCCCATCACTGTCCGTCAGATGCCCGACGGGAAATATCAGATCATTGCTGGAGAGCGCCGTTGGCGTGCCTCACAAATAGCCGGTCTGACCTCCATTCCTGCCTATATCCGTACGGTGGAGGATGACAACGCGATGGAGATGGCTCTCGTGGAGAATATCCAGCGTGAGGACCTGAATGCCATCGAGATCGCACTGGCCTACCAGCATCTGGCTGAGGCCACGGGTATGACACAGGAGAAGATCTCGTCGCGTGTGGGAAAGAGCCGTACCTCGGTGACAAACTACATGCGTCTGTTGAAGTTGCCTGCGCAGATACAGATGGCCCTGAAGAATAAGGATATCGACATGGGACATGCCCGTTCGCTGCTCGCCATCGACAGTCCGTCGCAGCAGCTGAAGCTGTTTAAGGAAATCCAGCGCAACAACTACTCCGTGAGAAAGGTGGAGGAGCTGGTGCAGCTCATCAAGAACGGCGAGAACATGCAGCAGGCGAAGAAAACCGTAGGGGTGCATCAGCTGCCACTGGAGTTCAGCATCCTCAGAGACCGTCTGTCGGAGCTCTTCCACGTGAAGGTGCAGATGACATGCTCGCCACAGAGTAAAGGAAAGATCAGCATCCTGTTCAATAATGAGGATGAACTGGAGCGCGTGATGAACATTATCGATAAAATAAAAGACTGACATTGAGACAGAATAGGAACATCATACGTCGGGCACTCATGGCCATCCTCTTCCTGTTGGCTGGTCTGCAAGGTCTCTCCGCACAGGAGAAGACCGATAGCCTGCAACAGACCGACAGTCTGCAACAGCTGGAGACCGCCCCAATGACCCTGAACGTGGACAGTATCGTAAAGGGCAAGAAGCTTAAGGCACCCAAAGACTGGAATACCTGGAGACCTGATCCGAAGCGTGCCCTCTGGCTCGCACTGGTCTTCCCTGGCGGCGGACAGATCTACAACCGTAAATACTGGAAACTGCCGATCGTCTATGGCGGATTCATGGGTTGTATCTATGCGATGAATTGGAACAACACGATGTATAAGGATTATGCGCAGGCCTATCTCGACTTGATGGATAACGACCCGCATACACAGAGTTATAACCAGTTCCTGCACCTCGGTGCAACAATCAAGACGGATGCGGATAAGAAACGCTATGAGGATATCTTCAGGAAACGAAGAGATAAGTACAGACGCTGGCGCGATCTGAGCTTTTTCGTGATGCTGGGTGTGTATGCCCTCTCAGTGATCGACGCCTATGTCGATGCAGAGCTCTCGGTGTTCGACATCTCGAAGGACCTGAGTCTGAAGGTGGAACCGACTATCATCAACAACAAATCGTCGCGTAATATCCTCGACAACTCATCCGTGGGACTGCAATGTAGCCTCAATTTTTAGAATATGATCATAATGAATAACATAAGGATTTTAAGTTTTGCGGCGATGCTGTTCTGCAGTGCACCGCTATTCTCACAGACAGTGATTGACGATTCCGACGAGGAAGAGGAAGAAACCGACAGCCTGTTTGTGCCAATAGAAGATGAGATTGCTGTCACCGACAGGGAGGGCAATGAGGAAGTGATTGAGTTCCCCGAGGCCATGACCTATGACCTCGACAGTCTGTTGAATCTCTATATGTCGCGTACCTTCCTGGGGACACCTGGCGATTGCGAGATGACGAATGAGAACCCCACCTATCCGAAGGAGGAGTTTGTGGCACGTCTGAGTCGTATCCCCTCGGTGATGGAACTGTCGTATAACGATATCGTACAGCGTTTCATTGACCGCTACAGCGGTCGTCTGCGCTACTCCGTGAGTTATATGCTTGGCGCCGCCAACTTCTACATGCCGCTGTTTGAGCAGGCACTGGAGACCTATCAGCTGCCGTTGGAGTTGAAGTACCTGCCTATCATCGAGTCTGCACTCAACCCGAAGGCCGTTTCCCGTGTGGGAGCTACCGGTCTGTGGCAGTTCATGCTTGGCACAGGTCGTCAGTACGGTCTGGAGGTGAACTCGCTGGTGGATGAGCGCCGGGCACCTGTGAAGTCATCGTATGCTGCCGCCCGTTATCTGCGCGACCTCTACCGTATCTTCGGTGACTGGAATCTGGTGATTGCCGCTTATAACTGTGGTCCGGAGAACATCAACAAGGCCATTCATCGTGCCGGTGGTGAGAAGGATTACTGGAAACTCTACCCCTATCTGCCAGCAGAGACCCGTGGTTATGTGCCTGCCTTTATTGCCGCCAACTACATCATGACTTACTACTGTGAGCACAATATCTGTCCGATGACCACCGGCCTGCCTGCAAAGAGCGACACCGTGATGATCAGCAAGGACATCCATCTGGAACAGATTGCGGCCGTCGTGGGGACAGACCTAGACATGTTGCGTTCACTGAACCCTGAGTTCCGTCGTGACATCATCCCTGGTAATACGAAGCCCTATGCCGTCAGGATGCCTATTACCGACATCGTCAGGTATATCGACCTGGAGGACTCGGTGTATAACTACCATCGTACAGAGCTGTTTACGAAGCGCGCCATCGTCGATGTGAACGACGACCTGCCCACCTATAGTAAGAAACGTTCCCGTCTGGGACGGAAGGGCAGTCGCTATGCCCGTCACAGAGGGGCAAGATATAAGCGTGGCAAGAGTGCTGTGCACAAGCGCAAGGCTTCCGGCAGAAAGAAGAGTTCATCAAAGAAGAAATCACGTAAGAGAAGAAGGAGGTAAAATATGGATGTAGAGCAGCAGATATACTCTGAAGAGGCGGATGAGAAACTGATCAATGAGGCATTTGAAAAACTCCTGAACAGTTACCTGGCATCACGCCACCGTAAGAAAGTCGATCTCATCACGAAGGCCTTCAATTTCGCCAAACAGGCACACAAAGGCGTACGCCGTCTGTCGGGCGAACCGTATATCATGCACCCCATCGCCGTAGCACAGATCGCCTGCGCTGAGATCGGACTGGGTTCTACAAGTATCTGTTCCGCCTTGCTCCATGATGTGGTGGAAGACACCGACTACACCGTGGAGGATATCTCTAATATCTTTGGGGCGAAAATCGCACAGATCGTCGATGGCCTGACCAAGATCAGCGGTGGTATCTTTGGCGAACAGGCCTCAGCTCAGGCTGAGAACTTCAAGAAGCTGTTGCTCACGATGAGCGACGATATCCGCGTGATCCTGATTAAGATCTGTGATCGTCTGCACAATATGCGTACCCTTGATTCGCAGCCTGCCAACAAACAGTATAAGATTGCCGGTGAGACCCTCTATATCTATGCTCCGTTGGCCAACCGACTGGGATTAAACAAGGTGAAGTCGGAACTGGAGAACCTGAGTTTTAGGTTTGAGCACCCCGATGACTATGCATCAATAGAGGCGAAGCTCCAATCTACCCGTGCTTCACGCGACGAGTTGTTCTCTCAGTTCACCGAACCCATCGAGACAGCATTGAAACAGATGGGTATCACCTATGAGATTAAAGAACGCGTGAAGACGCCTTACTCCATCTGGAGCAAGATGCAGAACAAGCACGTCACCTTCGAGGAGATCTATGACATCCTGGCTGTGCGTATCATCTTCACGCCGAAGGTCAGGGAAGAGGAGGTGAATGAATGCTTTAATATCTATGTTGCCATCTCAAAGATCTATAAGTCACATCCTGACCGCCTGCGCGACTGGCTCTCACAACCGAAGGCCAACGGCTATCAGGCACTCCATGTGACACTGATGTCGAAGCAGGGACGGTGGATAGAGGTGCAGATCCGTTCTGACCGTATGAACGAGATTGCCGAACAGGGCTTTGCCGCTCACTGGAAATATAAGGATGGTGTGGATAGCGAATATACTGAGGATGAGAACGAGCTGAACGAGTGGCTGGGTACCATCAAGGAGATCCTCGATGACCCGCAACCCGATGCGATGGACTTCCTCGATACCATCAAACTGAACCTTTTTGCCTCAGAGATATTCGTGTTTACCCCGAAAGGTGAGATCCGTACGTTGCCAGCTGGTTGTACGGCCCTCGACTTCGCCTTCTCCATCCATACTTTCCTCGGCAGTCATTGCATCGGGGCGAAAGTAAACCATAAGCTCGTGCCACTCTCACACAAACTGAACAGCGGTGACCAGGTGGAGATCCTCACCTCGAAGTCACAGCACGTCAGTCCCTCGTGGATCAACTTCGTTTCTACGGCTAAGGCCAAGGCGAAGATTCAGGCTATCCTGCGTCGCGACAACAGGGAAGTACAGCGTGAGGGCGAGGAGATCCTGAATAACTTCCTGGTGCAGAACGGCTATGAGCCCAGTGTGTCACTGACAGATAAACTGACGGAGTTTCATGGCTATAACAAACCGCAGGAGCTGTTCCTCGCTTTGGGTGAGAAGGTGGCTATCCTGGGCGAGAAAGACCTTGACCATCTGAGCGGCAAGAAAGAGGAGGAAACAGTTGGCTGGCGTAGATACGTGCCCTTCATGGGGAAGAAGAAGCCGGAGGCAGCAGAACAGCCGCCATCGAAACAGCATCTCTTCGTGGTACCTGATAAGTTCAACCGCAAGAAACCGATCTATATCTCCGAAGAGAATATCACCCTGTATAAGTTCCCGGGCTGTTGTCACCCCATCCCTGGCGACGATGCCTTAGGCTATATCAACAACAAGAAACAGATAGAGATTCACAAACGTGCCTGTCCTGTGGCTGCCAAGCTCAAGACTAGCTTCGGCAATAAGATCCTCGACATCAAATGGGACATGCATAAGGTACTCTTCTTCGAGGCAACTATCCGTCTGAGCGGTATCGACCGTGTGGGTATGTTGAATGAGATCACCCAGGTCATCTCATCACAGATGAGTGTGAATATCCACAAGATCATTATCACCTGTGAGGACGGCATCTTCGACGGCAGTATCGAACTGAAGGTACACGATCGCGAAGATGTGAAGAAGATTATCAACAACCTCAAGCACATTCCAGATCTGAAAGAGATATCCGAGATTATGTAAACGACCTGTTCAAGATGAAACGATGGCCCCAGCACTATACACTCTATCATAAAAAGTATGTGATACCGTGTGTCAACATGGCGATAAAGGTCATTGATTTGATGACCAACATTGCTGCCCTGTGTGTGATTGTTGGTGCCATTTTGGAATTCGGGTTTGAACTGTCTGACAGACTGAAAGACGAGTTTGACCTGGTCTATTTCTGGGCTTGGAACATGTTCCTGCTTGAACGGGTCTGTCATCTGGTCCTGACAAGACGTGGAAAGAGAAGAGCGGCCTATAACTTCATAGGATGGACCGTCAATGGCCTGTTGACACTGACATTGATTCCTATCATCCTTAATATCCTCGGCATAGACGACAGTACAGGGGTGATAAGAGTCCTGGAAAACAGGGCGATATACCTCTTGGTGCTGTTCCTCATATCCTCCATTGAACTCTCTTCTACCGTCATCTCCTCACTGGGCAGGAAGTCTAATCCGTCCCTGATGATGGCTGTCAGTTTCCTGTTCATCATCATGGCGGGCTCAGGTATGCTGCTCATGCCACGCTGCATCCAACACGGTGTCCATCTCTCTTGGATAGACTCGCTGTTTACGGCTACCAGTGCTGTCTGCGTGACAGGCCTCACAACCATCGATGTACCCAGCACGTTTACCAGTTTCGGACAACTGGTGATTATGATGCTGATCCAGGTGGGCGGACTGGGTGTGATGACTATCACCAGCTTCTTCGCCCTCTTCTTCATGGGGAACACGAGTATCTACAACCAGATGCAGGTGCAGGACATGGTGAGCTCGAAATCACTGGCCTCGCTTTGGTCCACATTACTTAACATCTTCGGCTTTACGGCGGTCTTGGAACTCGCAGGGGCGGTGCTGATCTTCCTGAATATACATGGTACGATAGGACTGGACATCCGGCATGAGTTGTTTTTCAGTATGTTTCATGCCGTTTCTGCCTTTTGCAATGGAGGCTTTTCCAACTATCAGGACGGGGTGGGGGCCTCTGTGCTGATGGAGGGGCACTGCTGGCTGTACATCATTCTTGCCCTCCTTATTATTTTAGGTGGTATCGGCTATCCTGTGCTGGTCAACTTGAAGATGGCTGTGACAAAATTTTCGAAGGGGCGCCGCCTGTTCGACCTGAACACAAAGATCGTACTGCGCACCACCATGATGCTGATTGTGTCCGGTACGGCACTCCTCGCTTTCTTTGAGTGGAATAACACGTTTGCAGGGATGCCGATACGTGAGAAACTGACCCAGGCGTTTTTCAATGCTGTCAGTCCTCGTACGGCAGGATTCATCAGTGTCGATCTGAACAGCATGTGTATCCAGTCTATCTTCATCTACACGCTACTGATGTGGATAGGTGGTGCATCGCAATCTACGGCAGGTGGTGTGAAGGTCAACGCCTTTGCCGTAGCCTTTCTCAACATCCGTGCGATCATCCATGGCACCACCCGTGTGGAGTTTGCCGGCAGAGAACTGTCAACCGACTCGATCCGTCGTGCCAACGCGGCTGTCTTCGTCAGTATCATCCTGCTGTCTGTCTTCGTATTCCTCGTCACCCTCACCGAACCCGATCTGCCTTTGAAAGCCATTGTCTTTGAATGTGTGTCAGCCTTCGCCACGGTGGGCTCTTCATTAGGCATCACTTCCAGCTTGCAGGACACCAGCAAGGTACTCCTGGTGGTGCTGATGTTCATAGGTCGTGTGGGACTGGTGACGATGGCACAGGGGCTCTTGAAACAGTATAAGAACCAGAATTATAAATTACCTCAAGACAATATTACCATATCATGAAGTGTATTATTATCGGATTAGGAACATACGGCAGGGTGATGGTAGATGAAATGTCTGCCCTGGGCCATGAGGTCATTGCCGCTGATAGCGATGCCAGCCGTGTAGAGAGAGTGAAGGACATCTGTGATGCCGTGTTTCAGATTGATGCCTGCGATGAGCTGGCCCTGAACGTACTGCCCTTGAAGAAAGTCGATGTGATCATCGTGGCGATAGGCAGTAATCTGGGCGCCTCCGTTCGTGTGGTCGCACTGTTGAAGAAGCAGGGGGTAAAGCATATCTATGCACGTGCCAACGACTATGTGCATAAGAGTATCCTGCAAGCCTTCGATATTGAGAAGATCCTGATTCCCGAAGAGCGGGCAGCCCGCTCACTTGTACGTCAGATGGAACTGGGGGTAAAGACCGACCTCTTCCGAATAGACGACACGTATTGCGTCTATAAATTCCACATTCCTGAGAAGTTTGTTGGACTTGCTGCCAACGACCTTCATCTCTACGAGACCTTCCATCTGAAGATCATCGCTGTCAAGAAACAAAAGAAGGTGCAGAATTTCAGTGGTATCGAGTATAATACCACAGTCGTTGTCAATACCACAGAAGAAAATCTGCCCTTGGAGCCCGATGACGTGCTGGTGTGCTATGGCAAGGAGTCGGACTTCAGAAGCTTGTGCCGGTTGCTGTAATAAAGGAGGTGAGTTATGGTAAGTTTTGAACTGGATATGATACAGACCGCGGGCATAGGGGCCTTAGCCCTCATCGTCGGCATGATTTTAACGCGAAAGGTGACTTTCCTCCAGAAATTCTGTGTGCCGTCGCCAGTAAGTGGTGGTATCATCTTTTCATTGATTACCCTGATCTTATACAGCTGGTTCGGTATCGAAGTGTCGTTCAATGCTACATTGAGCGGGGCTTTTATGCTGGCATTCTTTACCAGCGTAGGTTTCCAAAGCGATCTGAAGGTATTAAAGAAAGGTGGCAAGCTGTTGGTCATTATGCTTGTCCTATTGGTAGTCATGATTGCTATGCAGAACTTAATGCCAATAGGCATTACCCGCCTCATGGGGGTTGATCCTCTGATTGGTATGGCTGCTGGAAGTATTTCCATGACAGGTGGACATGGTACGGCAGGCGGATTTGCAAGCGTTCTTGAAAGCATGGGACTGGATGGCGCAGGAACCATCGGTATGGCTGCAGCCACCTTTGGACTGATTGCCGGGTCTATGATAGGCGGTCCGTTGGCAGAGCGGATTATCCGCACGAAACTGACGCATGAACAGATGCAACCGCAAGATGAGGATATTGATCCGGCCATGGCTGGTATCGAGAGCGATGAGGCTTCTCCGACAGGTCGTACAAAGCGTATCAGTACGAACGAACAGGAGTTCCAACAGTATGCAAAGGCTACCTATTGTATTATCCTGGTCATGGGTGGGGGCACCATATTAAGTTGGCTGTTCCAAAAGACAGGTGTCACATTCCCGACCTATTTTGGCGCCTTGATCTTAGCCGCCATCGTCCGTAATACGATGGGATTCATCAGTTACAAAGATGAGGGTAAATGGGAAAAAGCTGAGAAACTGCTTGATATGGAGCGCATCATCAGTGTCGGCAACATCTGTCTGTCCATGTTCCTGGGAATGGCTATGATCTCCCTTAGACTCTGGGAACTTCAAAGCCTGGCCCTTCCGTTGGTCGTCATCCTGATATCCCAGGTTCTGATGATAGCACTGTTTGTCTATATGGTTGCCTTCCCCCTGTTAGGCCGCAACTACGATGCAGCTGTCCTGTGTGCAGGCTTCTGTGGCTTCGGTCTTGGTGCAACCCCTAACGCGATGGCCAATATGAGTGCCGTCTGTTACAAATATCGTTATACCGTCAAGCCCTTCCTCATCGTCCCCATCATTGGTGCCATGTTCGCCGATCTGATCAATACAGGAATGATCACCCTCTTCCTGAATCTTCTATAACAAAAAAAACGTGCAGCCCGTATGAGCTGCACGTTCTTAATATATAGACTCTGTCTTACTTCACCTCCTCGAAAATAATCCTTGCTGATAATCAATAAGATACGGCAACGTGTCGCAAATATATCCCAATTTTTTGATAACAGATTGTACGTAGGAATAAGCATCCATAAGTAAAAGACGCAGATTGGGAAAAATTAACTACTGCATAAGATTAATATCAACTCACATACTCAGTTGGATTCTCTAACTTTAAAAATTCTTCTTTCTCATACTCTGGCGTACACTTCTTCCATAGCAATTCGTAGTGCCAAAAAAAGTTGTCCATTGTCATGGGAATATCTTGGGGATGCTGCATCTGTAGATTACAATAATCCAACAACAGATTGAGCATGAACACCAGATATGACCTGAGATTGCTGGCTACACTGTCGATACTTTGCTTGATAGCAGCTTCGTGTACAAGTTCATTGCGTAGGTGATAGATTCGTGACAAATGCCATTCTAAATTCTGGATATGCCTTTTCTGATATTTTTCCACTTTTTCGTGATTATGCAAATGTGATTTCATACACTTAATTCTGTACTTCAATAAGATGTCTGTTGTACGATTAAATAAATCATCTATTTGGGTATTTGTCAGTTTTCCAAAAGAATCATTCTCGCCAATCAGCATTTTCTCCCTAAGCCTTAAATCTAAGTCTGACACATTGCGTTTCAAATAGAATAGGGTCTTTATTGTAGGGAACTTCTGCATCAACCTAGCAAAAGTGCTGTCGCCGCTCCTAGGTGTGGCAAATAAAAACTCTAATCCTATCCAATAGTTTAGAAATCGCTGCTCAATTTCTGCCTGATCGTCACCCACACGTAAATGCCTAAGCGCCGTATTGAGTCTGTCTTTGATTTCCTTCGATATGGCCTTGGTTTCATCAATATTGTGCATAATGGTTGATAGTCGGTTCATGCTAGTCCTAGCACCGCCTACTTCGTAGTATTTTTCGGGACGTAAAGAAAGACCTCCATCTTTTAAATAGAAAACTACACCAATATTGGATATATGTACGATGCCCATATTATTACGATCAAGTGCCTGTGACAAGTGTAAACGAGCTTTCTGCAATGCAGAACTTGTATCAACGGCATTCTCTTTAATCATATAGAAACGACGGCATTTAGCTTTTTTGAAGATTCCTTTTAGCGAACCACGCATTGCATTTAAGTATTCCTCTGGCAATTCTTCTACCACATTTTCCATCACAGGAACAGAGTCATTTTGGAAGTTCATTCTAATAATAACCTCATCTTGATACTCATGCACAGTGTTAAACTTCGATTGCAACTGGTCAAATGCATCAGTAAAAGGAACACCTATTGCTTTCCCCTTGATAGTTTTAAAATAGGAATAGAGATATGGTTTTGAATACCCTCTCCTTATAAGTTCTGTGGCCATCAGCGATAACTTGTCATCCAATGTTTTGATGACTTCTGTAAAGTTTTCGTCTTGGAAAGTTGTCGCAGTTAGTAGTTCTGCGCGAATCTCAGCGATAAGCGTCGAGAGATAGGATTTGTCATTAGCCGCTATACATGAAGTCGTTAGGTGGTGAATATACTTTGCCTCATTATTTTCAAACTCTTTTTTATCCCTTGAATCTTTAATGATAACAACTTTCTTCCTAAATTCTTCCAATTGAGCCTTGATCTTCTCCTTATCGTAGAATGAGAAATCTAGCCACTTGTCATTCTCCATTAGCTTGATACATTCTTCGATACATTTCGCCACCGTATCGCCGCGTTTCACATTGCATGCCACCCAGCCTTCCAGCATCTCTTTTAGTTCATAAAACATTGATAATGTGTTGCATGTTCTCACACTATACGAGTCTAGTGTGTTGTCATCAAACAACTCTACCATCCGTTGTTTGAAGTAGTCTATCAGGTAATGATTTGTAAATGCCATAAGTGTTAAAGTCGGGTTAAATATTGTAAATTTACTGTTTTTAACATAATTTCTTACTACCTTTGCATCGCAAAAAAGATAACAAGGGAGCGCATCCTGCAGTTTTGAGACTTTGATCCTCTGCTCCGATCAACCTCCCTCCACTATATGAGACATCTCGGAAGAGATGTCTTTTTTATGTTGGGGAGTTTTGTCTTTACCTCCTGCACCGTTATAACAAATGCCATATTACAGTATGGGCAGATTAAGACCGATAGTTCTGACTGTCCTTATACAATCAGGCTTTTGTTGTATACGATTTTTTGCGATGCAAAGATAGGGTATTTCTTACAATTATGCAACTTTTTTATCTTTTTCTTTTCGTTAAGTGCTTTGGACTAATTATTGGATGTTTATAGATGCGTCATCATTTAGATTGTTTAACTGTGAATTTCGCAATTAGTATCATGTATGTCATCCTTCATGTGTGTCAGGCTGAAGTGTTAAATTTTGGATTTTTATTTTCAACACTATTTGGTTATGGTTTTTATTGTGTAATTTTGCACTCCGTAAAAAGAT
>Ga0256407_10007204_pt1 | contig 16851 bp, 16 predicted proteins | sample RumenRJG_04DNA_FD_193489 | JGI IMG/M metagenome (GOLD analysis project Ga0256407, IMG submission 193489) | Bovine rumen microbial communities from Lethbridge, Alberta, Canada - RJG_04 | ecosystem: Host-associated > Mammals > Digestive system > Stomach > Rumen | place: Canada: Alberta...
TACGCTTATTAAAAATCGTGAGATGGATGTCCTTTATGAGTACTTGCGTCGCTATTATGAGATGGGATTAGACGGTGTCTTAGTACAGGATCTTGGCGTTTTAAAAATGGTGAAGGATTTCTTCCCGAATATGGCCATTCATGCATCCACACAGCTATCTACAGTGTCTTCCTATGGAAGTAAATTCTTATTAGATCAGGGCGTAGAGAGAGTCGTCGCAGCTAGAGAATTATCCCTAAAGGAATTGAAGCATATCTATGACACTACAGGCATGGAAATTGAAGCCTTTGTTCATGGGGCTCTATGTGTTTGCTATTCTGGCCAGTGTCTTATGAGTAGTTTCCTAGGCGGTCGTTCTGGTAACCGTGGTCGCTGTGCCCAGCCCTGTCGCTTGGAGTACTCTGTATGTGATGGCAATCGGACAAATGTAAACCAACCGGGACCGTACATGTTAAGTCCAAAGGATTACTGTCTCATAGATTATCTCCCCGAAATGGATGAAGCAGGAGTATATTCTTTTAAAATTGAAGGCCGAATGAAATCTGTTGAGTATGCATCCACAGTTGTTTCTATCTATAGAGAGGTTTTTGATCGCTATTTATCTGATGGAAAAGAGAACTATAAAGTTACTGACCGAGAGCATGAATTACTTTTGGATGCAGGTTCTAGAAATGGTTTCACCAGTCTCTATCTTACGAAGAAAAATGGTAAGGAGATGATGAGCTTTAAGGATTCTAGTCATGAAAAGAATACGCTTTCTATTGAGAAAGAGATTCCAAAGCTTCCAATTGAGATGTCTGCATATCTAGAAACAGGCATGCCTGCACAGTTAAGTGTATTTTATAAGGATGTTGTGGTTTCTGTAGAAGGTGATATGGTTGAAAAAGCCCAGAAAAATCCTCTTGAAAAGGCCACTGTACAAAAACAACTTAAGAAACTTGGCTCTACACCATTTATCTGCTCAGAACCTATGATTACAATTTCTGAAGATGCCTTTCTTAGTGTGAAGTCCTTAAATGAATTACGTAGAAAAGCAATTGATCAGCTGATTTATGAGACCAGCGGTGTAGATGAACGACAGGCGTTGCCTTTTAAGGAGGCCTATACATCTGATGCACTATATGAGAAGAGTAAGCCAAGAGATATCCCGTCGGTTTACATTTCCATCCGTACCATAGAACAGATGAAGGCAGTGCTAGCCTATGGACTCCTGGGTGCCACCTATATCATTCCATTTGAGGCTTTGTATGATAAAGATCAGTGGATGCCTCTCTTAGAGAAAGTAAAGATGATTGATTCCGATTCTAAGTTAATCTTTGATCTACCAGAAGTTCTTCGAAAGTGTACCATTGATGACTTACTGAATCATGGATTTAAGGAAATTATCAATGCTTTTGATGGGTTCCGTGCCCACTCTGTAGATGGCCTTGGATTACTGAATTCTTTCGGAATTTCTCATGAAAGAATTCTTCTATCCTCTCGTGTGTATACCTGGTCGAATCTGACCATTCAGCATTACAGAGAATTGGGATATGTGATGAATGAGATTCCTGTGGAATTAACGGAGAAGGAACTTATGCATCGCAATAATCAGCAGTCGATTCTGCCTGTTTATGGTCGTACAACCCTTATGATTAAGGCGGACTGTACCCACCAGAATGTGAAAGGCTGTGATAAGAAGTCAGAGATACTATATCTAAATGATCGAAAAGATGTGGACTTTCCTGTTTGGAATCGTTGCTCAATCTGTATGAATTATATTTATAATAGTAGACCTTACAGTATTCTAGATCTGATAGGGGAAAATCATCTTGGCGTAAAGGGTCACTTGATTACCTTTACTCTTGAAGATGAGAGAGAAGTGAAGCAGGTCCTCTATTCATATTGCAATCATACAATGGATGCTATAGATGAGTTTACCAGAGGGCATTACAAAAAGGGTGTGCAATAAATGGTTTCTATCGTAACAACAATTTCTCGATTTACGCTATTAATATGGGCCGGAATCTATATGCTAGATTCCTTTGGCTTAATGAAGCGAAATATACGACCTCGGAGAGAAAATTATCTCTATTACAAGCAGAGAATCACGATCCTTATTTTTATGATAAATGCAGGTTTTGTTCTCTTTTTGAATACCCAGGATATTACCTACCTTATTTTAATGGTATGTGAATTTGCCTTTTTCCAAGTATTGTTTTTTATCTATACGAAATTATATCGAGGGATAGAACGAACCCTTGTGAATCACATGGCATTTTTGCTCTGTGTTGGCTTTGTAATTCAGTCAAGGCTTAGTACGAAGACTGCAATTCGACAGTTTATAATTGCATCAGTATCCCTTGTGATTACGGCATTTATCCCACTTGTCATTCGATCTATTGATGATTTTTCTCGCTTTGAATTACTCTACGGGGTTCTTGGAATTGGTCTTTTGGCTTCCGTATTTGTATTAGGATCTACCGAGTATGGAGCGAAACTTTCTCTCAATTTTGGTGTGGTATCCATCCAACCAACAGAATTTGTAAAGCTCTTATTCGTTCTCTTTCTTGCCAGTGGTTTATATGAGGCCAGTCAATCGAATAATAGTGAGCGGATTTTTCGAATCGTTCTCATTGTGGCTCTAATACACATTGGGATCCTTATCCTTTGTAAGGATTTGGGAAGCGCATCCATCTTGTTTGTTGTGCTACTCATTATGACTTACTACTACAAGAGAGATATACGAATTTTACTAGTAGGCTTCCTGTCGGTGTCTGCATTTCTAGTGCTTTCTTATTTCGTATTTTCCCATGTACATTCCCGTGTTCTAGCATGGCTAGACCCTATGTCTGTCATCGATCATCAGGGTTATCAAGTAGCTCAGTCTCTTTTTGCCTTAGGCACAGGTGGCTGGTTTGGATCTGGACTGTTCCAGGGCATGCCGAATAAGATTCCAGTCGTTACGAAGGACTTTGTTTTTGCTGCCATCGGTGAAGAGTTTGGCGGGATTTTTGCTATTATCCTAATCTTTATCTACTTGGCATGCATTCTCATGATGATGAATACAGCCATGCAGGTTCGAGATGAATTTCCTCGTTATATCGCCATTGGCTTTGCGGTTTGTTTTGGATTTCAGGTCTTCTTATCTATTGGAGGAGTTGTGAAGTTCATTCCATCTACCGGTGTCACCATGCAGTTTATTAGCTATGGCGGAAGCTCCCTATTATCCACAATGATGATGTTCTCCATTTTCCAGGGAATTACCATCCGCAGATCTAGAGAGGAGGAGGCTTTATGAGATATGATCCAGACTTGTTTGACGACTTACCAGAAGTAGATATCCATGATTTATCTCGAAACGGACGGGATTCTTCTAGTAGAAATGTAAACCAGGGGGAAGATTCCAATGTTAACTCTTCTAGAGGGGATCATCGCAATAGGAAAAGCAATTCGAAAAGAAAAATGTCTTCTAGAAATACAAAGGACATAAAAAATCCCACTAGTATTCGGGAAGCATCCATCATTACCTATTTATTTTTACTAATGTTTTTGGGAATGATACTGTATTTCGTCTACTTTATGTCTCTAAAAAGTGATTCTTTTATTGCAAGCTCCTATAACCCTAGAATGACGGCTCAAGCATCCAAATTAATTCGAGGAAGTATTGAGACTTCTGACGGAAAAGTAATTGCCCAGTCCAAAGTAAATGCAGATGGTAGTGTGGAGAGAAATTATCCCTATAATGACCTATATGCTCACGCGGTAGGGTATACCATTAAAGGTATGAGCGGTCTAGAGAAAACTGAAAATTTTAGCTTACTTGAGTGCCATAGTTCCTTTCTTTTACAGATTCAAAATGACTTGGAAGGGAAAAAGAATACTGGAGATACTGTTGTAAGTACGCTTCATAGTAAGCTGCAGGAAGTGTCCTACAATGCATTAGGAGATTCTGATGGAGCAGTAATTACCATGGATCCTTCTACAGGAAAGATCTTGTCCATGGTGTCTAAGCCAGATTTTAATCCCAATACCTTAGCTTCTAATTGGGAAGAACTTACCAGTGAAGATTCCACATCATCAGCTTTATTGAATCGTGCAACTCAGGGCCAATATGCCCCTGGGTCTACATTTAAGATTGTTACAGCACTAGAGTACTTAAGAGAAGGCCATTCTCTTGAGGACTCCTTTACCTGTAAGGGCTCTTATACCAATGATGGTTATACCGTTCACTGTGCTGCTAATGAAAAGCATGGAGAGGAAACCACAGAAAGCGCATTTGCTAATTCCTGTAATGTGGCCTTTTCTCAGATGGGCTTAACTCTAGATCAGAAGAAATGGAAGACCACCGCAGAAGAACTTTTATTTAATACGAATCTACCGAAGTCCTTAGGAACAAGTAAGAAAAGTTCCTTTGCTATCGATGGAAATGCCGATCAGGCGACTGTTATGGCAACCGCTTTCGGTCAGGGGAAAACCATTGTGAGTCCTGCACATATGCTGTTACTTACATCAGCCATTGCAAATGATGGCGTTCTTATGGAACCAACTCTTGTGGATTCCATACGAAGTGCCGATTCATCTGTTACCAAAACCATAGACAAAACAAAGTATAAGACCCTTATGTCTAAAGAAGAAGCCTCTGTCATGCAGTCTTTGATGCGCTCTGTTGTTACAGAGGGAACTGCTACAAAGCTTCATTCAGATGCTTATACAGCCTATGGAAAAACTGGATCAGCAGAGTATGAAACAGGATCCAAGGATACCCATTCCTGGTTTGTTGGTTACTGCAATGTAAATGGAAGAAAGCTTGCCATTGCAGTGATTGCAGAGGGACAAGGTTATGGTAGTTCCTATGCAGTGCCAGTGGCAAAGAAGGTATTTGATACCTTTTCTACTTTAGAAAATTAGACTTTTTATCTACTTACAATTTGATTACAATAATGAAGTAGGACTTAGAGTTTATTTTAAGGATTTGATATGAAGTTTTATCGGAATTTTGACCAGGGAGAAGGTGCCTTGGGATTACGACAGATTCGTGACCTGGAAAAAAAGCCTCTCAAAAGAAAACTTTATAAGAATCGTCATGGATATATCCTTGTATTATTTATGGATTCCAAAGAACAAGTGGAGATCTATACCATGCGAGAATACCTGCTTCGGAAATTGTATCTAAGAGAAGGATATATTCTTGCAAGCAGATTAACCCTTAGAGAATGCCAGGATTATGTATTTGAACTAGCAAAAGCCACATATAGGGAGAACGGTTCCCTCTATATAAAATCCTATATATTAAATCAGGAACATACGAAGGAGGCCCTATGATTTTTGTCATATTAAAATGGGTCCTTTGGATTCTATTGGCTTTGCTTTGTATTCTCATTTATTTATGTCTAGCGCCTCTTCGAATTCGAGGAAAGTTTAAGGTGACAGATCATGAGAAGATGGCTCGATTGAAACTACATAGTTTTTCTTCTTTTCTAAGAATCCAAGTAAAGTACCAATCGGAATCAGAAGAGGATTTCTCCTGGGGTATTTATTTATTCTGGGGATTCCTTCAAATCTTACCTAAGAAGAGCAGTAAGTCAAAAAAAGTCTTAGATCATGAACCTGGTAAGGGAAACAAGGTTTCAGATAATAAGACGAGTGACCAAAACAAGAATTTGAATCAAGAGACTAGGGAAACTGCTTCATCAGATCGTAACAAATTAGCGGATATAAGAAGTAAGATGAAAACGCTAAGCAGTACATACGGGAAAAATGCTTTAAAGGAAATCCTTCGACAGGTTCTATGGCTTATTAAGCGATTCCATTTGCATTTTGTACGTACAAAAGTTGAATTTTCCATGCCATCACCTGATCAAACGGGTATGGTTGTAGGAGTCATCTCTCAATTTCCTTTTTCTTATGAAAAGGGCTTAGATATTTATCCTGATTTTTCATCAGATCAGGGATATTTCCGTGGACATGGCTCCTTAAAAGGACATATAATAATACTTGATATCATAATCGTTGTTGTGAAATTATTACTTCATAAGGACGTTCGAAGATTGATTCATAGCTTTTCAGGGGGTAAGAATTAATGGCTAATCAAAACAATGAATTTAAGAATACGGTAGAGACCTTATTTTCTGGTATGGAATCTTTCCTCACATCCAAAACAGTTGTGGGTGAGCCTGTCACAGTAGGTAATACAATTATTCTTCCATTGGTGAATGTATCCTTTGGTGTAGCAGCAGGTGCTTTTGAAAAAGAAAAGTCTAATAATGGAGGTGGTGGCCTAGGTGGAAAGATGACTCCGAATGCTGTCATCGTAATCCAAGATGGTAATCCTCGTATGATTCGTGTTGATGAAGAGGATGGAGTAAATAAGCTTTTGGATATGGTACCTGGTATCGTTAGCAAATTCGCAGACCTAGGCATGAAGAAGGCCAAGGAGAGTAAATCATCTAAGGATCTTGGTGAGGAATAATTATCCTTTACTTTTATATGTAATAAATAGTTCCTGTAGGATAGGGCGTATACCTTATCTTGCAGGAACTTTTTTCATCTATTTATAGGATGAGATCTATTTGTTGCAGAAGCATTTGTATGCAAGCATCCATTTACTTGCCGGTCTTGTGCAACAAAAAAAGAACCGCATACACGGTTCTTTTTTATCTTCCATACAAGGTCACATAAAATTAATTATGCGCGCTCTACAGCGCCAGAACGAAGACAGGATGCACAAACATAAAGTTTCTTAGGGGTGCCATTAACCAAACACTTAACAGACTTTACATTTGACTTCCACATCTTGTTTGATCTTCTATGAGAATGGCTCACTTTAATTCCAAAATGAGCTCCTTTTCCGCAAACTGCACACTTTGCCATTGCTTTACACCTCCTCGGATTGAATTCGTAATTAAACCTGGGACAATTCTTCCACAGATTCACAACGGGTTTATTCTATCAAAGGGATATATAAATTGCAAGAGGGAAAAATTAAATTTAATAAATTGTATATTTGAATTTGATTGAAAATGCCTTATAATAAATCTACACTTATTATATTAACATAAAAATAAAAGTTTGGAGGTTCTTATGCAGGGGCAGATGGAAACGAAGTTCGGCAAAGTTATCATTGATAATGAAGTGATTGCTACCTATGCTGGCTCAGTTGCTGTTGAATGTTTTGGAATCGTAGGTATGGCAGCCGTTAATATGAAAGATGGTTTGGTTAAGCTTCTGAAGAAGGATTACTTAAGCCATGGTATTACAGTACATACTGGCGATAATAATGATATTTCCTTGGATTTCCATGTAATCGTATCTTATGGAGTAAGCATTAAGACAGTTTGTGAAAACCTGATGGAAACCGTTAAGTATAAGGTAGAAGAATATACCGGACTTAAGGTAAATGATATCCACGTGTACATCGAAGGTGTACGTGTTATTGACTGAGGAGGTTCTTCGTGGCAATTAATTCAATTGACGCTAAAACTCTTGCAAAAATGTTTCTTGCGGGAGCTAAGACACTTGAAGCTCATAAGGATGAGATCAATGAGCTGAATGTATTCCCTGTACCTGATGGTGATACAGGTACCAATATGACAATGACAATTATGTCAGCAGCAAGAGAAGTGGCTGGCTTAGGAGATGCTCTTGAGATGAAGGCTGTTGCTAAGGCAATTTCGTCTGGATCTCTCAGAGGTGCTCGTGGTAACTCTGGTGTAATCCTGTCTCAGTTATTCCGTGGTTTTTCTAAGGTCGTTAAAACAGAAGAAGAGCTAACGGTACCTATTTTAGCTGCTGCTTGTAATCGTGCAGCTGAGACTGCTTATAAGGCTGTTATGAAGCCAAAGGAAGGTACAATTCTTACTGTAGCACGAGCTGCTGCCGATAAGGCTGTAGAGCTTGCTGATAAAACAGATGATGTTTTAGAGCTGGTAACTGAAGTTGTAGCAGAAGCTGATGCGGTATTACAGAAGACTCCAGATATGCTTCCTGTATTAAAGCAGGCTGGTGTAGTTGATTCCGGTGGAGCTGGCCTTCTTATGGTTCTTCAGGGCGGATTAGACATCCTGAATGGCAAGGATATTGATATCACCATCGAGAACACCAATGCAGAGAACAAGGATGTTGTTAAGAAGCAGTCCTTCCAGTATCATGTTGCATTCAAGCTTACAATTACTAAGCCAGCAACCGAGGCTGAGAGAGAAAAGTATAAGTCTTCCTTACTGCAGCTGGTGCTGATGTGGTTAATACAACCAATGGAGATACCATTACAACTTCGATGGAGACCAATGCTCCTGGTGATGTTATTTCTCGTGCAACTGGACTTGGTATTATTACAAATGTAGAGATTAAGACCAATGGAGATATGGCTCCAGAACAGTCTACTGCAGAAACTGCTCCTGTTGCAGAAGAGGCTCCACTTTGTGAAGCTCCTGCTGAGCGTAAGGCAATGGGATTCGTATCTGTGTGTGCTGGTGACGGCATGGCAGAGATCTTCAAGAATATTGGTGCAGACTATGTGATTTCTGGTGGACAGACGATGAATCCAAGTACGGATGATATTCTCCAGGCAGTTGAGAAGGTAAATGCTGACACTGTATTTATCCTTCCTAATAATAAGAATATTATCTTAGCTGCAAATCAGGCTGTTGAATTAGAGAAGAATAAGAAGTTAATTGTTATTCCTACAAAGACTGTTCCTCAGGGTATTACTGCATTAATTAACTTTGTTCCAGATCAGACAGCAGAAGAGAATCGTGATCACATGAACGAGGAAATCGGCTTTGTTAAGACAGGTCAGATTACTTATGCTGTTCGTGACACAGTTATTGATGACAAGCAGATTGAAAAGGGTAACCTTATGGGTATGGGAGATGCTGGCTTACTTTCTGTTGGTAATGATATGACAGCTGTTATGCTTGAGACTCTTCAGGCTATGGTTGATGAGGACTCAGCATTAATCAGTATTTACTATGGGCAGGATGTTAAGGAAGAAGAAGCAACTAAAATTCTTTCCTCTGTTCAGGAAAGCTTCCCTACTTTAGAAGTGGAGCTTGAAAAAGGTGATCAGCCTGTTTACTATTACGTATTCAGTGTTGAATAATACATGGTTTTAAATGAATAAGCCGGCATTCAAAGTCTTTTGGGTGCCGGCTTTTTTTATCGGGAGAAGTGGTATGTCCAACTTGAAATTACCTTTACATACCTTAAAGGGTGTGGGAAATAAAACGGAAGAGTTATTTCAGCATTTACATATTGATAATCTAATGGATCTTCTTATGTATTTTCCAAGGGATTATCAATCCTTTCCTATGCCTGTAGATCATACATCCCAATTGGTCGTAGGACAAAATGCCGCCATCACAGGAATCTTTCGTCTGCGACCTGTGAATCGGCATTTCCGATCCATGGATATTACTATTGCATCCCTAGATACAGGTCATGAGAAAATCGATGTGATTTGGTATCGGATGCCTTATATTTCAAAAAATATACAAATAGGAATTCCTTATACTATCTATGGAAGAATCGGAGAAAAGAACAATAAATTAAGAGTAGAACAGCCTTCCCTCCATGTGCCAGAAGCATATATCCATATGACAAAGAAATTGCAGCCGGTTTATAGCTTGACCAAGGGGCTATCCAATAATCTCATTCGAAAAACCATGAAACAGGCCTATGACCTCTGTGTTCCTCTTCCAGATCCATTGCCTAAGGAGATTCTTTCAAAAAGAGGATTATTAGATTACACCGAAGCTATCCATACCATGCATTCGCCAGATACCTATGATGGCTTGTCCAATGGAGTCCGTCGCTTTAGCTACCAGGAATTTCTTGTCTTTTTTCTGGCTCTTCGAATGGAAGAAAATGGTCTGACGAAGGAGTTGAATCATTTTCTGTTCACTAAGGAAAGTCAGATGCATCATGTGATGGACTGCCTTCCTTTTCAACTTACGAAGGGACAAAAGGATGCCTTAGATGATCTACTTCATGATTTTCACTCCAATACGATTGAGGAGCGTCTGATCCAGGGAGATGTAGGTAGCGGTAAGACCATTATCGCTTTTCTTGCCATGGTTTATATGGCTGAGAATGGGTATCAATCTGCGATTATGGCCCCTACGGAAGTACTAGCCGAACAGCATCATCGCACTTTTTTAAAATATATTTCGGATTATGATCTTCCCTTTCATGTTACTTTTTTATCTGGTTCCTTGAAGGCGTCTGAAAAAAGAGCTGCCTATGAAAGTATTCGTTCTGGAGAGGCTGATTTTATCATTGGAACCCATGCTTTGATTCAGGATGCAGTGGATTATAAGAATCTATCCTTAGTCATTACGGATGAGCAGCATCGTTTCGGTGTGAAGCAAAGAGATCGTTTTTCCAAAAAAGGAATCCATCCATTTTCAGTGGTTATGAGTGCGACACCGATTCCTAGAACCCTGGCTCTAATTCTCTATGACGGCATGAATGTCAGTAGCATTCGAGACGTTCCAAGTGAGCGCCTCCGGGTAAAGACTGCAGTAATACCAGACAGTAAGAGAGATAGTGCGTGGAATTTTATCATGAAGCAGGTACAGGAGGGGCATCAGGCCTATGTGATCTGCCCTTTGGTTGAGGAGAGCGAAAATTTAGACCAAGAGAACGTTACAGACTACGGCAAAAATCTACAGAAGCAGTTGAAGGGGATTGCCACCGTTGGAATTCTCCATGGAAGAATGCGTCCTGAGGAGAAAGATAAGGTCATGCAAGCATTTCAAAAAAATGAAATCCAAGTCCTGGTATCTACAACTGTTGTCGAAGTGGGAGTAAATGTTCCAAACGCAACTTTAATTATGATTGAAAATGCAGATCGCTTTGGCCTGGCTCAATTACATCAGTTACGTGGACGTGTGGGACGTGGCCAGTGGCAATCCTACTGTATCCTTATGAATAGTCAAAAGAAAAATAAGGAAACGTCGAATAAGAGACTTGATATTATGAATCATTGTTACAATGGATTCGAAATCGCGGAGGAAGATCTAAAGCTTCGCGGCCCTGGTGATGCTCGTGGAATCAGACAAAGTGGTGATTCTCCATTTACTTTTGCAGATGTCTATAAAGACAGTGATTTGTTAGCTATGGCATCTGAGGATGCTTATTTGATACTAGATGAAGATCAAGAGCTTACATCTGATAAATTTTCTTTACTAAGAGATTTGGTGATAGAAAAGTCAGAAGAAACCTATACGAACCTATAAAGATACCCTCCAGACTTAGGGTTTCCACCAATGTACTGGAGGGTTTATATTTCCTATGATTCTTTAATTTCTTCGACTTCATCTAAGCATGGATGAATGGTAATAGAATAATTGGTGTAATACACTACAAATCCAGGGGCGGATCCATTGGGCTTTTTCACATTCTTCCTACGTAGATAATCGATTTCTAACTTATCATTGTCTCTACCACTAGAGTAGTAGCCTGCGATCTGAGCCGCAATTTCATAAACGTGATCTGGGACTTCTTTTCCCTCCGTCTTAAGGATGACATGGGAGCCTGTCATCTGCTTTGCGTGGAACCAGAGATCATTGCCTGTGGCAAAGTGGAAAGTTAATTCATCATTTTGGAAGTTATTCTTTCCTACGTAAATATGAAAGCCATCCTTAGTGACAAAATGAAGTGGTGCTGTTTTTTCTTGCTTCTTTTTCTTTTTTGTAACTTTACGATGAATAAAGGATGCATATTCCATCTCTGTTCGAATCTCTTGTAAGTCCGCTGCATTTTCACATAGGTCAAGAGATGTCTGAATAGACTCTAGATGCTGAATGGTATTCTCAGTTTCTTTAATGTAAATCGATAATTCGTCACGGGTACGCTTTAATTTTTGATACTTGTCAAAGAATCGATTGGCATTCTCCATGGGTGTAAAATCCGTGTCTAATGTGACCTTAACCTTGGTATTATCATACCAATTAAAAAGTTCTACTTCCTTAACATCCTTTGGAATGGAATAGGCGTAGGCCTGAAGTAATTCACCCTTCAAACGATATCCATCCATCTTCTCTGTATCCTTTAATTGCTTGTCCTGTAGCATTTTCTTTTTCCGATTACGTTGTAAAAGGGTCTGGACAATTTTTCTTAAGTCCGCCGTCTTTTGATGCATATTCGTATAAGCATTCTTCTTTGCGTAGTAGGTCTCTAAAAGCTGAGAGAGGCTATCCATGGAGGTACAGTTTTCATCTTGGTAGATGCCAAGAGAAATCGGAGCGTACTCTAGCGGATGGTTATCAAGCTTACTATAGACAATGGTAAATGTATAACGATTGTCTCTGACATCCTTTAACAAACAATCAAACTCTTCCCATAAGCGTTGCAGAGCTGTTTCATCTAAGGAAGCGGTGGACTGATCACCGTCTAAATTGGCCCTGTAGCATAATTCATTAGCTACTAAGGGAGAAAAGCCTGTAAAGGAAGAATAGATGGCTTTAAACAAAGGCTGCGCCTTCCCTTGTATAAGGGAATAAAAGCCTTCTCTTTGGATGGTTAATGGATCAAAACGACCTTCCTGTTTCGGGATAAAGTATTCCTTTCCTGGTAATACCTCACGAACGGAACTTATCTGGAAGGAGATGTGCTTAATGGAATCAATGATACGATTCTCGTGATTACAGAAAATAATATTACTGTGTTTTCCCATAATCTCAACATATAAATACTTTTCTCTTGTATCACCCAATTCATCTAGATGTTCAACGGTGAATCGAATAACTCTTTCAAAGCCCATTTGCTGGATGTCTGTAATTCGTCCATTTGCAATATGTTTTCTTAATACCATGCAAAAGTTAGGGGCCGTATCAGGTGCCTTTTTATTCTCATTGGTTAGATAAACCAACGGAAGAGACGCATTGGCAGAGATTAAAAGACGAATGTTTCCCTTAGGTTGTTTTATGGTAAATAATAATTCTTCAGATTCGGGCTGGGCTATTTTACTAATACGTTTCCCAATCAGTTCCTTTTGTAATTCATCTACTAAAGCGTGTATTGTTATTCCATCAAATGCCATAGAAATACTCCAATCTAATTCATGTTTACATCATAACATAAAGTGAAATTGTTTGACGATGGTATACAAAAATCATATAATAATTGTTGCTTATGGCTTTTTGTAGATGACGAGGTGTTGAGACGTGGAAAGTATGACGGGTTTTGGCCGTGCGACAAAAGAAATTGGGCAAAAACAAATAACTGTTGAAATACGTTCAGTTAATCATCGATATCTTGAATTACAGACAAGATTGCCCGATTCTCTGGCTCCATTGGATCCAAAGATTCGAAGTCTTGTAAGAGATTCTGTGACTCGTGGTAAGACAGATCTCACGATTCAAATCCATAAGAGTAAGGATGCGAATCCAAATCTGACTTGGGATAGGGGCACTGCTGGTTTCTATTATCAGGCAGCTAAGGAAATTGCTGAAGAGTATCAGATTCCATTTGACCTGACTGCAACAGAATTGCTTCACTTGCCGGATGTTATCAAGTATTCCTGTGAGGAAGAAGACTTAGATGAACTGTTTTTAGAAGTAAAGCCAGTTGTCGAAGAAGCACTTTTGAATTTCCATACTTCCCGCCTAAGTGAAGGGGAAAGATTAAAGGCTGACTTACTTCAGAAGGCAGACGAACTTTCTACTTATGTAGATCAGATTGAGAGAAAAGCACCTCTTCTCATTGAGGCATATCGTACCAAACTCTATACCAAGGTGATGGATGTCATTCATAATGAAAAAATCGAGATTGATGACAATCGTATCGCTTCAGAGGTTACAATCTATGCAGATAAGATCTGTATTGATGAAGAATTGGTACGCTTAAGAAGTCATGTGGTTGAGCTCCACAAGGATCTTCTGAAAAAGGAACCAGTTGGCCGTAAATTAGACTTCCTGATTCAAGAAATGAATCGAGAGAGTAACACAATACTTTCCAAATCGTTGGATAAGGATACTGCAGACCTAGGTATTCATATGAAGACATTGGTTGAAAAGATTAGAGAACAGGTTCAGAATATCGAGTAATTATGACATTTATCAATATTGGATTCGGTAATATGATTTCCTCTGACAAAATTACTTGTATGGTTTTGCCAGATTCTGCACCAATGAAACGATTGGTGCAACATGCAAGAGAAGAAGATAAATTAATCGATGCATCACAGGGAAGAAAGACCAGAGGTGTTATTCTATTAACCAATGGTCAGGTAGTATTATCTGCTTTAAATCCTGATACAATTGCTGCTCGTTTAGACAATACGAACCTAACAAAGGAGCGTGATATACATGAATAGATCAGGTATGGTAATTGTCTTGTCCGGATTCTCAGGCGCTGGTAAGGGAACAATCATGAAACATCTCTTATCTGATTATCCTGGGAAGTATCACCTTTCCGTTTCAGCTACAACACGTGGTAAGAGACAGGGTGAGGAGGATGGAAGAGAATACTTCTTCAAAACCAAAGAACAATTTGAAGATATGATTCGTAATCATGAGTTATTAGAATATGCTTCCTTTAACCAGAATTACTATGGAACACCAAAAGCATATGTGGATCGACTGTTATCTGAGGGTAAGGACGTAATTCTTGAAATTGAAGTCCAGGGTGCTTTACAGATTAAAAAGATCTTCCCACAGGCTTTACTACTTTTTGTGACACCACCAGATGGTGCTACTTTAAAAGAGCGTTTAGAAGGACGAGGCACAGAAGAGGCAGAAGTTGTCTTACAGCGCCTTGCTATTGCATCACGTGAATCTCTGCTCATGGAGCAGTACGATTATATAATTGTTAATGATGACCTGGATCGAGCTGTTCATTCAGTTCATCATTTAATTCAGGCAGAACATGAACGGGCAATGCGTAATACTGATTTCATCAATAAAATTCAAAATGAACTGTCCGTATTTTCGAAAGGAGAAAATGAATAATGTTACACCCATCTTATAATGAGCTTATGGAAAAGATTAATGAGAATGTTGATATCGGTGATGAGCCAGTAGTTAACTCTCGTTATAGCATTGTATGTGCAACAGCTAAGCGCGCTCGTCAGATCATTGATGGAGATGAGCCTCTTGTTGAGCACTATGATTACGAGAAGAAAAAGCCTCTCTCTATTGCTGTAGAGGAAATGGATAAGAGCCTTCTGAAGATTCAGACAGCTGAGGAGAAGAAGGAAACAGAGGAAAAGATTGAAGCAGCAATGAAGGAAGAAGTTGTTCTTGACCTTGGAGAAGAAGAGGAATGAAAGTAGCATTTGTATCATTAGGCTGTGACAAGAATCTCTCTGATTCCGAGCACATGCTTTATCGACTTCAAAAAGCCGGCATGGAACTAGTCGCAGATGAGAAGGACGCTGATGTAGCAGTCGTGAATACCTGCTGCTTTATTGAGTCTGCCCTTCAAGAGAGTATTGATACAATTCTTGAAGTTGCAAAATATAAAACCCAAGGTAACCTGAAGGGCTTATTGGTTGCTGGTTGTATGAGTGAACGATATGCCGATGAGATTAAGTCCGATTTACCAGAAGTAGATGGTATAATTGGTACCAATTCTTATGATTCCGTTGTGGAAGCTATAGAGAAAATCGGTAAAGAGAAGAACATCTCCATCGTAAAGCCTCTCACTGGCTTACCTGATGAGTCTGTAGGCCGTGTAAATGCAACTGGTGGTGTCTACGATTATCTTAAGATTGCAGAAGGTTGTGATAAGCATTGCACCTACTGTATTATTCCATCTCTTCGTGGAAATTATCGTTCTGTTCCTATGGAGCAGTTGCTTGAAGAAGCAAGGGATTTGGCGAAAAACGGTATTCAAGAACTGATTCTTGTGGCCCAAGAGACAACCCTTTATGGTACAGATCTATATGGTGAGAAGAAACTTCCAGAGTTATTAGATCGCTTAAACGAAATTCCAGAGCTTAAGTGGATTCGTATTCTCTATTCTTATCCAGAAGAGATTGATGATGCTCTTATCGCTGCAATGAAGCGTAATGAAAAGGTATGTCACTATATTGACATGCCAATTCAGCATGCAGATGATTTCGTTTTACGCCGTATGGGACGCCGTACATCCAATGCGGACATCCGTAATAAGATCAATGCGTTAAGGGAAGCAATGCCAGATATTGCTATTCGTACTTCCTTAATCGCAGGCTTCCCTGGTGAGACAGAAGAGATGCATCAAGAGATGCTTACCTTCTTAAAGGATATGAATTTAGACCGTGTTGGTGTATTTACTTATTCCAAGGAAGATGGTACACCAGCAGCTACATTCGAAAATCAGCTATCAGAAGAAACCAAGGAAAAATGGAGAGATGAAATCATGACCCTTCAGCAGGGTCTGGTATTTCGTACCAACCGTAGCCTAGTTGGAAAGCAATTTGATGTGTTTGTTGAAGGCTACATGACGGAAGAAGACGTATATGTAGGCCGTACCTATAGAGACGCACCAGGTGTAGATGGTTTGGTATTCTTTAGCTGTGAGAAGGAATTAATTAGCGGTACGATTGTTCCGGTTCAGATTGCAGGTGTAAATGAATATGATTTGATTGGAGAGGTTATTCTATGAACTTACCTAACAAACTGACACTTTTACGTGTATTTATGATTCCATTTTTTATTTTCTTTATGTTGTTTCAGCCAGACAGTGCAATCTATCGTGTAATTGCTTTAGTTATTTTCTGCATTGCATCCTTAACAGATATGTTAGATGGTAAAATTGCAAGAAAGTATCACTTGGTTACAAACTTTGGAAAATTCATGGATCCATTAGCAGATAAACTGCTTGTTTGTTCTGCAATGATCTGTCTCTTATCCATCGGACAGCTTCCTACAATTGCTGTTATTATCA
>Ga0256407_10007205_pt1 | contig 16848 bp, 17 predicted proteins | sample RumenRJG_04DNA_FD_193489 | JGI IMG/M metagenome (GOLD analysis project Ga0256407, IMG submission 193489) | Bovine rumen microbial communities from Lethbridge, Alberta, Canada - RJG_04 | ecosystem: Host-associated > Mammals > Digestive system > Stomach > Rumen | place: Canada: Alberta...
TTTTCCTTGGCCGGCACAATCAGGCGGCCTTTTTGTGATACCTCCATTTCTGTCTACACATTCGTCAAATTTCCCCTTGACTTTTTATTAGTAGACTTTTACTTCAGGAAAGATAAGTTCCGCGAGCCCTGCCGCTTCCTCAGGAGAAAGCCCTCTTTCCAGCAGCTTTGCTTCAGCGAAATCTCTGTCTGAAGAAAGGAGCTCATTCATAAATACCAGTGTATCCGTACTTTCCCCAAAAGCCTTTATCATCCGTTCCGTGGCCTGATCTCCGGATCCGGAAAGCATTTTTATTATGTTGTGGGAGAACTTTTCATCCTTGGTAGCCAGGGACTTTCCGATCCAGTAAATACGCATTCCGTTCTGTGAACCGCCGTCAAATAAGGTCCTTCGGCCTGTCTTTTCCTCAAAGAAGTATCCGTAGTCCCACCAGCTTGCGATTATGGTGTCCGTACCGGTATTCGAACGTATGCTGCTTAAGGGTTCATGAAGATAGCGGTTTACCCGGGGAAAAGAATCTTCCACGGACCTGTATACACCGTAAAGCGCAGGAAAAATGGCAAGAAGGATCAGCATTACCGCATAAGCCTGCCAGTCCATCATTTTTCTTTCCTTCATAATTGCGCATATCTTCCCGACGAGGATACCGGACAGAATAGCTGTGGGAACCGCAAAGAGCATGATAAATCTCCAGCTTCTGAAGGCAAGGATGGCTGTCAGGAAATACCAGACCACAAGAAGGATCAGATCAAAGCGCCTCTCTCCCTTAAAGATCCCTCTTTCTGCCATAGGGAGCATAGCTCAGACCGTCCCAGGGCTCCCCGTCCTTAAGCTCATTTCCGGGATGAGAGTGATCCAGGATATCCCTTGTCATCCTCAGGTGATAATAAGAGTCCATCTCGGTAAGATAGGGAACGTCAGTTTCAGGATCGATATAGTCCTCTCCCAGAGTAGTATATACGGCTCTTGCTGACATTATCCTGAAAAACAGTGCTGCTGACATTATCAGTATGATCAGGATCATTGCTGTTATAAATGGATTTACGGTCTTTTCTTTTGTTTTCAAGGATCTTCCTCCTGTTTTTCTTCCCCGTTCTTAAGGGCATCTTCCCCTACCAGTTTCTTAAAGCGTTCTTCCAGATGGGAAAAACGGAGAGACTGAAGGAAACAGTGTCCCAGAAGGAAGAAAATGATGATAAGGAATACCAAATTTACGGGAGACTGTATCCCTATCAGCTCTGCGGCTTTTATCGCTATCCGGGGAAAAAGGCTCAGCAGCACAAACAATGCAGACAAAGTGATCCAGAAGGTTGTGTCATAGAGCTGTACTTCTGATTTCTTAAGCCTTCTGACAACGAAAATGAAGCTTAATAATGATGAAACAAACAGGAGTATCCGTAAGACCAAAGGCATATCTATCTCCTTATCCACTGCAGCAGCAATATGGAGCTGCACATCCTGAACATATACCGTAGAGATTCCGTGATATCAAGATAGCTCCTGCCACTCATCCTTTCATTCATGCTGACCTGAACCTCGGTTACTTTGATCCCGCGGCTTATGAGATACGACAGTGTATCCGGCTCGGGCGAATAGTGCGAGGAAGCCGCAAAACATTCCATGACCCGCCTGTCATATAAACGCATACCGGAAGTGGGATCCTTGATCCTTTCTCCGCTGACCAGCCGTATGCATAACGATATCAGATTCCCTCCCAAAGTTCTTAAAGAATGAGAACCCTTTTCCTCTGCGTATCTGGAACCTATGACTATATCATGATCACCGTCTCCGGCCTTTTCATAAAGCCTGTTAACTGCAGCTGCATCATGCTGTCCGTCAGCGTCAAACTGTATGGAATACTTAAAACCATGTCGAAGAGCATATTTCATCCCTGTCCTTACAGCTTCGGACAGTCCCAGGTTCACCCTGTGCCTTAAGGTTTTCACCCCCAGGCTTCTTAATATTTCTCCCGTACCGTCCGTAGAACCGTCATCTACCACCAATAAGGGAAAATCTCCCGCTTTCTCTTTCAATTCAGTGATCACCCTGCCAATATTCTTTTCTTCGTTATATGCAGGTATTACTATCAACAGATCCTTCATTTCTTGTCGATGCCGCTCTTTCCTGTTTTCAATACAATCCGTTTTCTTATCATATGATCACAGAGAAAATACCAGAATGCGAATACCAGTACGCTGCAGACCGCTATGGGACGCAGATCCCTCCGGATCATGTATGCCGCAGTATCGGAAATGACTGCAGCCGCACCGGAGATAATGCAGCATCTGAAATACTCTTTTTCCATATCCAGGGCTTTCATTGTGTTTGAACAGGCCATGCCCTGCAGTGTCCTGAAGAGCAGTGTGCCCGACAGAATATAGAGAAACGGGATACTGTCCTCATATCCCGGCATAAGCCTCCTTATGACCACCGGACATAAAATTAAGAAAACCCACATGATAAGGGACAGTATCAGGGAGATCTGTTTCAGTTCTTTATATCTCAGGGCCAGATCCTTTTCTTCCAGACGTTTTAAGTACGGAAAGATCACTGTATTGGCGGCACTTATAATGGTATATGCGGTAACGATGATATAAACTGCAAAGGAATAAACAGAAAACTGCTTAGCGTCAAAAAAAAGTCTGGCAAATATGCTGTCAGCCTCCAGTATCAAAAGGGAAAGCTGTTCCGCTAAGAGTACCGGAATACCCCGTCGAACCGTTTTGATCATATCCGGACCGTGATCTAAAATACTCCCGGCGAAGGGAATGATAAGAGCAGAATTGCAGACAGCATATATGACCAGAACAGCTGTATTTAATACTGTTGTAAATATAAGAAACCCAGGCCATCCTCCTGATCCCAGCCACAGGATCATTAGAAATCCGAATAGCTGTACACCCCTGTACAGGAACTGCAGCATAGCATCTGTCCGAAATCTGCCGGTAAAGATCGTTATAGTCGAAAAATATGCTCTAAGATTTTCAAGGAACAGATTTAACCCAACAAAAAAAAGAGGAGTAATACAACCGCCGGGAACAATATATAAAAAGAAGGTCAGGATCGCTGCCAGGATCAGCTCTGCCAGGGCAAAAACCCGGGAGTATACCCTGAAAGTCTCATGAGGCAGCTCATTTAAGCTTAAGTGGCCATAACGGAGCGCCACACCGTTCACAAAGCCAAAATGAAGCATCCCTGAAAAACCGATAAAAAGCGTATATTCCCTGTAACCTGCATAGGTTTCGTAGCTTGTGAAGCGGGGAAGGGCAAGTCCTATTATGACTGCGGTGACCAGGGCCATTATATTTGAAGCCCCGACCCAGACCACATCCGATCTCTTTAAGAAATTCCCCTCTTTAGCAGTCACTATCTTTCCTCATGCAAAAGGAATCTGTACATATCCATGTAATGCCTGTCGATCCTGTTCTTATCAAAGTGTTTTTCCTTCACTTTAGAAAAGGCCTTTATATCCTTTTTCATATATGCGCGCAGTTTAGCCGCCAGATCCTTCGCATCCCTGTTTTTGAAAAAAAGACACCGGCCGCCCACCACTTCCTTAAGTGAACCGGCATCAGAACTGATGACAGCTCTTTTCAGGGCGCAGGCCTCTGCCGCCGCATATCCAAAGCCCTCGGTTATGGAGGGGATGACACAGCAATCGGCACCTGACAGGACTTTAAGAAGCTTTAGTCTCGGAAGAGAGGGCTTTACGGTTATATGGTCATGAACACCGAGGTTCCGGATGATACGGAGAGCCTTTCCATATTCCTTTTCAGGATCCTTCGCAAGGATAAAGCAGAATCTCACCCCGGAAGAAGCAGTTTCTGCTTCGGACAATTCACTTAATGCCTTCAGGAGGACGAAGAGCCCTTTATTATTAGCAGGCCTCCCGAAAAACAGTATCCCCCGCTCCCCTTCTTTCAGGGAAAAATATCTGCGGAATGATATATCTTCCTTTTCCATAAGGGAACGATCCGGAAGATCCGGATAGTTGTATATCATAAATGGTTTTTTGCACCTGCCCCCGGCGGCTCTGTAATCGGAGGCAGTTGCCCCGGAAACCACATGCACAAAGGGACAGCTGAAGACTATCAGCCTTTCGTAAATAAAAAATGCTGCGGCTTTCAGAGGATTTTTTTCAAACCAGAACCACTTCCTGTCCATGACCTCATGAATGGTGGTCACACATTTCTTCCCACAGAGGAAAGCAGCCAGATTCGCTTTTAACGCGGTGGAATAAATGGAAGTATGCACGATATCACACCATCTGACGTGCGGCAGAATATCGGTCATACTGACCATGGGATGTCCGAAAAAAAGAGGCCAGTCACAATACCAGATCCTGATCCCCCTTACCCTTCGGTATCCCGATATGCCGCCGGAGCTGCTGGTCACTACCCTTACCTCGTTGCCTCTCTCTTTAAGGAAAAGGCATATGTCCATATACAGCTTTTCTCCTCCTCCGATATGCGGGGGAAAATGCGGTACTATCCAGGTTATTCTCATCTACACTCCGTGGGACAGTCAAAGGATCCGTTCATGGTTAGGATTACGGGAGCGAAGCTCTCAGTTAAGCTTTCGGCTTCCGTTCAGATTACTTCCGCTGAAGGACAGGGTCTTTGAGGTCTTGTCGTAGCTGAATTCACCCTTCTTCGCCTTGTAGTCCTTTCCCCGGATCCTTACCCTTATGGATTTAAGGCTGCCGTCCTTCTTAAACTTCGGCGTTACCGTATCGGTATTCCTCACGTAATACGGATTGACCTTGAAAGTCAGACCGTTAGAGCCCCTGGTGGCCTTCTTTACCGCTTTTACTATTTTCTTATCGGCAGTATTCAGTCCGGTTATACGAATAAGGCCTTTCTTCTTATTCACCTTTATCTTAGTGGCTTCATATTCCTTACCGCCGTAGGAAACCTTTATTCCTCCGAAGAATGAGGGATCAGCCTTTGCTTTTCCGAAGAAGGGTATCTCGTGGTAATAGCTGATGCGGAAATCCCCCCTTGTCTCCTCTAAATAGACCATAGGCTCGTTATCGGAAGCGGTAACTACCTTCCCTGCGGATGTATTTCCGCCGCTTCCGCCCTCATTATCTTTTTTCTCATTTTCTTTCTTCTCATCCACATAGGTCAGGTACCAGTATGAGAAGCTGTCCGTCTCTGCCTTGATCTCTGTGCCCGTACCGGAATTCACTATCTCCACTGTCCCGTCATCGAGGATATGGATTAGGTAATATGTTCTTATTATGCTGTCGTTGGTGTTTTTCATATCCACCGGAACCGTAACGGTAAAGGTAATCTTCCCCGAGCCCTGCGTGGGTTCGGTCTTTTTCTTCGCGCTGCCCCCTACCTGCACGAAAAGCCCAATGTCCAGCATCATTCCCGTTGCTTCAACTGTTCTGCCGGTTTTTTCCTTTATCTCCTTATCCGCTTTCTCCTTATTGTCTTTTAGTTTTTCCATATCAATAATGCTTTCCTTTACTGAGATGGATATGGTGAATTTTTCACCATCAGCTACTCTTTTCTGCTCCTCTTCACTGAGACCGTTGAAAAGTGAAACAGCGACATCATCGGGGATCTCCACCTGTCCCACGGAATAAGCCTCTCCGTCGGTACTCTCTTCCGATGAAAGAACCGTACAACTTTAATCTCTTTACCCGAAACGTTAATGGTTTTTGTTGATACTGTTTTTTCCACTATTTTAAGGGTTCTGACTGTAAGGCCTTCGGATGGCTTTCCGGCTTCTTTACCTCCGTTTGCTGCGTATCTTGCAATGATGCTGTACTCTGTATCCGGTTGAAGATCGGTAAATATGCCTGTCGCATTCCAGTTATTACCTCCGTCAACAGAATATTCCATACCCTCTTCCGTTTTTACCGATATGGCATCACTGGTTGCTTTTATCAATACGGGTTTCCCGGCTTCTCTTTCCGGTTCGTCCGGTTTATCCTCTTCCGCAATGGTCACAGAAACTGAAGAAGCAGCGGTATCCGTATGGTTCCCGTCCCCCATAACCTTATACCAGACATAATAGGTTCCCGCTTCGGTGCCTGTGGGGATTTTTTCGCTCCAGCCGTCGGTCGGTGCAGTGGACGCATCCTTGCCGACAGCATACTGCATCGTGCCGCCTTCAGCCTCACCCTCGGTGACAAGCTCCTGTGCCTTTCCGTTATAGGTCAAATCCTTTGCTTTCGGTGCCTCCTTTACGTTTGCCTCCGGTTTCTGCGTCCACCCGGCGTATAATGTGCCGCCATCGTCCTTTGTCCATTTTTCTTCCGTCGGGGTGCCGTCCGCTTTCAGATACTGCTTGCCGCCGCCATTCTTTTCGCTGAAATAACCGTCGAAAGTATAGCCGGTTCTTGAGGGAAGATTATCTGCAATACTTGGAAGTACGGCGTCATAGGTCGCAGTAACGCTATTTGCGCCCGGCTTAGTCGCGCCTTGATTGTCAAGTGTCAGGGCATAGGTTTTCGCCTCCGCATCCGGAACAGTGACATTTACCTCTATGTCGGTCGGTGTGCCTGAGACCGTCACAACTGTATCGCTTGTTCTTTCAACAGTTATCCCGCCTGTGGTTGTGTAAAGGTCGCTGGTTATGGGAAACTGATACCCGGTGCCTGCCGTGAAGGTCACGGTCTCCATTGCGTTACCCGCGGCCACTTCCTGCCGCAGACTGCCGCCACTGCTTCCGGCTTTTGCTCCACCGGTCAGATTAACGGAATATATCAGAGAGAATGTATTTGATTCAGATGAGAAAACAACTTTTGACAAATCAAGCATTAAGGCGGGGCGGACTAAATAAGCGCTACCAGTGGCGGAACTAGTCCCTACTTCGAAGTTGCCGCTATTGTTATACACTAAATACACCATCCCAAATTCTGGAGCGCTTGCGGGTGAGCTCAGCCACCAATCCCGTGGAAAACTTCCAGTTTTCTTAACATTAGATAACCCCTCTGCTGTAGTTGTATCAATCAGGGTTGGCCCAGCGGATAATGCGCTGCTGATCCCTGCTAGCGGCTGACCAGTCCCTGTCAATCCATCCACATATTGTTTAATATCGGAGTTATCATAAGCATTCCCTTTTGGACTGTTGTTAAATTTTTGATTCCCAAACCCCTCACGTGATAACAACGTGACCGTTGAGCTATCGTTAGCAATTACATACCAGGTATAACCGGCTGCCTCGCTAATGGTCACCACGGTGTTGTTTGTATTCAATTCACCAAACCCAGTGTAGGTTGTAGCCGGATTGAAGATTGTATTATCCGCCATCACCGTAACGCACATCCCCGCCATTATCCCCAGCATCAAAGTGAGGCTTAGCAGGATGCCTGAAATCCTATTCTTCTTCATTTTCATAAGCTGTTCTCCTTGTAGAAGTCAGTGGGGACGACGGTTCTCGCTGACTTCCCAGCCGTCTATACTGCGCTCCTTTGAATTGAAATTAACGCCGATCTTAAGCAGTGTGCGTTTATCGGCAGCATAGGGCTTTGCATAGCCCGTATCCTCGATCTGTGCCAGTGCCTCCGCCGCACTTTTATCCCGCTTAAATTCAAAGATATATATATAATCATCCGTTTCCACGATGCAGTCCGCCCTGCCCTTTGAGCTGTGGAGTTCAGTCAGAGTATACTGCCCCAGCAGCATGAATACAATGTAGATCACATTCTGGAAATTCTGCTCTATCACCTTTTCATCATCCGGATAGGGCAGACGGGCAAAAAGCGCGGTGAAACGGTCTCTTATGGAGTCTGTGTTCCCTTTCCGGATATCAAGAACAAAGCTGCGAATATCCAGAGGGTTTGCTTCATCCTCGGCACAAAGATAGTATGGTGCAAGGCTCTTTAGAAATCCGTATTTTACCTCTTCATTGGGATAGGTCAGAGAGAAACTGCGGAATTCCCTATCAAAGCCCTTGATCGTAAGATATCCTGTCTGGTAAAAAAGCGGCACGGGATTCTTATTTTTCACCCGGTAATCCGTAAGCGTTGCCTCCTCCTCGTAAAACTCCTCTCCCGTGAACTGCTTTGCATCAAATCCGGAGCTTTTTAGCTTCTCGATCAGGAAGGTGGGGGTTCCGGTGGAAAACCAGTACAAGCCAAACTTCTTCTTGGAAAGCGCATTTAACAAACTGAAGGGATTGTATACTCCTTCCGTATCATAGGAAAAATGATATCCGTCATACATCTTTTTTAGCTCTGCAAGACAGGTTTCATGATCCATACCCTCAGCCTGCGCAAGCTGTTTGATCTCAGGCTCAAAGTTATCTGTCAGTTCCGACTGTGTGATCCCGCAGATCCCGCTATATTCCCGATCCAGCGAAATATCATTCAGCTGGTTTAAATCACTGAAGATACTGACTTTCGAAAACCTGGTGACTCCGGTCAGAAAAACGAATCTCAGATAATGGTCATAGCTTTTTAGGGTACTGAAGAAGCCCTTAAACACAGTCTTATTGTGTTCCAGCCTTTCCGGATCGGATTCCAGCAGGGACTTGTCATATTCATCCACCAGAACGACAGCATTTTTTCCTGTCTGCTCCACTGCCCTGACCAGCACGCGCTGGAATCGTTCCTCCAGAGGGCGATCCTCATGCTCCTTGCCATATACGGCCTCCCAATCTGTCAGATGCGCGGCGAGAACTTCCTCCAATGCGGTATCAGTCCTAAAATTCTTTTTGTTGAAATCAAAATAAAAAACAGGATACTTCTGCCAGGCATTCTCCCCGTCACCCTCCAGTTCCATTATCTTAAGCCCGGTAAAAAGCTCTTTCTTCCCTTCAAAATACGCCCGCAGCGAAGACAAAAAGAGGCTCTTTCCGAAACGCCGGGGACGGCTTAAAAAATAAGGCTTTCCACTATTGACCAACCTGTATATATATTCTGTTTTATCTACATACTCATAGTTATCATTCCGAATACTTTCAAAATCCTGTATCCCTATCGGCAGTTTTCTTCCCATTTGCAATTTTACAGTACCTCCTGCCATTGGAATTCATAGCATGGAAGTCAACGAGAACCGTCCCCGCTGACTTCAGGATTACGGGATCGCAGCTCTCAGTTAAGCTTTCGGCTTCCGTTCAGATTACTACCGCTGAAGGTCACGGTCTTTGAGGTCTTGTCGTAGCTGAATTCACCCTTCTTTACCTTGTAGTCCTTTCCCCGGATCCTTACCCTTATGGATTTAAGGCTGCCGTCCTTCTTAAACTTCGGCGTTACCGTATCGGTATTCCTCACATAGTACGGATTGACCTTTTATCAAAAAGGGATACAGGCAGACCAGCAGATAAATATACAGAAGCAGCAGGGATCCTGCCGCTATCATAAAAAAATTGGCCTGTTTATACTCCTCTGTTTTTTCCCTTATTCCTGCCATAAACCGCTTATGCCGCTTTCAAAACGGCACAGGACTTCACCTGCCTTTTTTTGCCGGTAACTGTTCAGAATCCGTAAGGTTCTGAACAGTTACGTGTTCTTAAAATATAGCACATCCGGCAGGGTCGGACAAGAAGCCGGCCGGGGGCGCTCACGGAAGTTTGACAGTCCGGACGCTGATAACTGAATAATAAACAACCCTATAACCCTTGTAAAGACTGGACCCACCGGTCTATTTTTTTGTCAAATTTTATGCATTTTTCTGTAGCAATATGTAGCGGTATATTGTATAATAAGGGCAGGAGGACTGTTGATATGAAACTTGGTATATCAAAATCTAAGAATTCTGCTTCGTTCTATGTACAAAAATCCATCCGTAAAAAGAACGGAACTGTTACCACTATAACTGTTGAGAAACTTGGCAACCTTGAGGAGGTCCGCTCAAAGGCCGGAGGCAAGGATCCATATGTGTGGGCACAAGAGTACGTGGATGAATTAAACCGTAGGGAGTATGAGGAACAGAAGGAGATCATTGTGAGCTATTCTCCTGCCAAACTCATAAAAAAGGGAGAACAGAAATCTTACAACTGCGGATACCTGTTCCTGCAGAAGATATATTACAGTCTTGGTCTTGATAAGATCTGTAAGACGATAAGTTCCCGGCATCTCTTTGAGTATGACCTTAACGATATACTCTCAAAGCTTGTTTACACCAGGATTCTCTACCCATCGTCCAAGCTTGCTTCAAACAGACAGGCGGCGAAATTCATTGAGGGGCCTTCTTTTGAACTGCATGATGTCTACCGTGCCCTGTCTGTGCTTGCCGAGGAGAATGATTTCATACAGTCGGAGCTTTATAAAAACAGCCAGAAGGTTATAGAGCGCAGAAATGACATTCTCTATTATGACTGCACCAACTATTACTTTGAACTGGAGGAAGCTGATGATCTCAGAAAGTACGGGAAAAGCAAACAGCACCAACCCCTTCCCGTTGTCGGAATGGGACTGTTCATGGACAATGACGGGATACCGCTTGCTTTTGATATTTATCCCGGAAACAGGAATGAACAACCGACCCTTAAGCCTTTGGAGAAAAAGATACTCAGGGATTACGGTCTTGACCGGATAATAGTCTGCACGGATGCAGGTCTGTCCTCAAAAACAAACCGGAAGTTCAATGACAAAACAATAAGTGTGGAAAGGCTGCGGAGCTTTATCACAACCCAGTCAGTAAAACAGCTTCCTGAATACCTGAAAGAGTTCGCCCTTGACCCTGACGGGTGGCATCTGACAGGCGATAACAGGGAATACAACATAAACGAACTGGATGAGGATATCTATTATGATGCCGTGTTCTACAAAGACCGCTGGATCAAAGAGGACCTGTCCGAACGCAAGATAAGGAAAGGTGCAAAGCCCCTTGAGCAGCATCTTATTGTATCGTTCTCCCTTAAATACAAAAACTACCAGCGACGCATCCGCCAGGGACAGATTGAACGTGCCCAGGATATGATATCCAGTGGCAAATACAAACAACGTCCCAAAAACCAGAACGATCCGCACCGGTTCATATCCAGGGATACGATGACCGGAGATGGCGAAGTGTGTACCATAGAAGTACCGTATCTAAACACAGCACTGATAGAGGAAGAAGAAAGATATGATGGATTCTATGCTGTATGTACAAATCTTGAGGATATGGGTATTGACGAAATAATCAGGATAAACAGAAAAAGATGGGAAATCGAGGAATGCTTCCGGATCATGAAAACGGAATTCAAGGCCCGTCCGGTTTACCTGCAGAGAGAGGACCGTATAAAAGCCCATTTCCTCATATGCTTTATCTCTCTGTTTACATACCGGATACTTGAAAAGAAGCTTGATGAAAAATATACGGTTGAAGAGATAATCCAAACGCTCCGTGACATGAATCTTTACCGTCCCGGGGAAAAGCTGGGGTATAACCCCGAATATACTCGCACGGATCTGACCGATGACCTACATGCCGTAAGCGGATTCAGAACAGACTATGAAATAATCCCAGATCTGAATATGAAAAAAGTCATCCGGGAGACAAAGAAAAAATGATGATTCCGGTACAGAATGGGAATCTATGAAAGTACAACGGTCAAAGACCGCAGAATATCTGATTCGGGCATAACAGATACAATAATATCCCGGATCAGGAATAAGGGTGCTGGTCGCCCTTTCCATTCAATGGCCAAGCGCCTGCCCAGCCTACATAGATGGAGATAAACTGCTGGTTTGATACCCTGGAAAGTCCTCCGAAAAATAGTTATGTATAGCTACACTTTTGCCCATTATAAAACGCGAGAAATTCCCTTATTTACAGGCTTTCCTCGCGTTTAGACTGTCAAAGATGGGAATATAGCACATCCGGCAGGGTCGGACAAGAAGTCGGCCGAGGGCGCTCAGGATAACAGAAGCGGCCTCAGGGAAGCCTGCAGCTTCCGTTCAGATTACTTCCGCTGAAGGTCACGGTCTTTGAGGTCTTGTCGTAGCTGAATTCACCCTTCTTCGCCTTGTAGTCCTTTCCCCGGATCCTTACCCTTATGGATTTAAGGCTGTCGTCCTTCTTAAACTTCGGCGTTACTGTATCGGTATTCCTCACATAGTACGGATTGACCTTGAAATGAAGTCCTCCTGAGCCTCCGGTGGCCTTCTTTACTGCTTTTACTATTTTCTTATCGGCAGTATTCAGTCCGGTTATCCGGATTAGGCCTTTCTTCTTATTCACCTTTATCTTAGTGGCTTCATATTCCTTACCGCCGTAGGAAACCTTTATTCCCCCGAAGAATGAGGGATCAGCCTTTGCTTTTCCGAAGAGGGGTATCTCGTGGTAATAGCTGATGCGGAAATCCCCCCTTGTCTCCTCTAAATAGACCATAGGCTCGTTATCGGAAGCGGTAACTACCTTCCCTGCGGATGTATTTCCGCCGCTTCCGCCATAGGTGCCTTCATAACCGGTTGCCAAAGCTGTTATCGCTTTGATCTCCACCGGTTCGCTGGCGTAGTCCGTAAGCTTGATCTCATTTCCTGTATGAGCCTGCTCCGCAAGGATATAGACATGGTAATCACTTCCCCAGGTTTTTCCGGCATATTCATCCGGGAGGGTAAATGTTCCTGTGCCTGATGTGCTCCATGAATTTACCGCAAGCTTTTTGTATGTATATCCGCTCGTTACTGCGGTTCCCGCAGAGTACTGACTGTCCGTAATGAGCACCGATACTCTGTTGGCATAGCCTGCATTTGCTCCGGTTATGGTATAAGGTACGGTTATTGTAGTACCATCCCTTGTTATGGTTCCCGGTGTGATGTTCATCTTGTTGTCTGCGATTGTAAGCTTATACTCCGCTCCTGCATTCCCGGCATTTCCAGAGATTAAAGATGAGAAGATTACAGGTCCCAGATTAATATTAAAAGCGGGGCTCACACCGGTATCGTCGTTGCCCACGTAGTCGAACCCGATACTGCCCGAGGGGATCACGCAGCCGGTGCAGCCATCACGGTTTGGGTTGGGCGACCGCAGCCACCAATAACCACTCGTTCCGGTCTTCTTTCTATTTTTATCATCTTTATCAGTGTTAGCATATCCGTATGATGGTCTCGTTGCTTCCACAGCATCAAGAAGGAAGATACGCTCACCTCTTAAAGCTGCATATCCAAGATTTACACTCCAACCATTTCCGTCTCCGGATGCAGCCGAAAGCTTTACACTGCTTGCAATGGCTGCCCTTTCCTGCCTGGTGAAGCCATTCTCATCGAAATCTGCTGAAAGCCATGCACATATATCGCTGCCATACCATTCTTTGCTGTCATCATCGAATTGCATTTTTACGATTGTGCTGTCACAGTCAAGGAGCATGGTTCTTCCTTCAAAATCAGTTGTGGAAGTGGTAAGAACCCTGTATTTGACCTGATTGCCTCCATAAGTGCCGTAATACACATAGCTCCATCCGCCGGCACCCGATGTGGGATTACCTATCGCTCCGGTGCACAGTCCCGTTATGGTCTTGTCACTGTCTGCATAGGCAGTCAGCACAAAATCCGTTCCCGGGATCCGGCTCATGGCAATAACAGCAGCCATAAGAAAGGCCGTTATACCTTTTATAATCACCTTCCATTTTTTCATCTTACGTCCCATTTTCTTTTCCTCCCTGTTATCTTATCTGATTTCCCTAAGTCTGCTCTGTCTTAGGCGCATGGGTCAGGACAAATCCACCCATGACTTTCTTGAGCCTCCGCTTCCATCATCCGGATGCTTCATTCTTTTTGGTCCTTCCCGTACTGCTTAAGCCCTCATCAGTTTTTCTATATTTCTGTGTGATGAGCGTAACTATGATCCCCAATGCAAATGAAAGCAGTGCTGTAATAACATATCCGCCCGCTTCCGGTCCGAGGATCGTCGCCCCCAGTACTGAACTGCTTTCTCCCACCGTTCCGCTCACTCCCGGGGCAAACATCAAAACCATCATGAGCAAAGCGCCCATTCCCGCGGCAAGAAGCGACAGCCTACGGATCTGCTTTTTCTCCCTATATAATGAACTTTTCCGACGGATCTCAGACATCTGTTCTTCAATACTTCTCATATCCACCGCCTCCTTCGGTTCTATATTACCCATTCACTATATATAATGCAGATTATTTCGATTTTTCTCACCATTTCTCAAAAAAAGTCGAAAAAGTTTTTGAGCATGAAAAAACCACCCCGTGAAGAGTGGTCAAGCTGCTGTATTTATCATGCTTTACAAATTTTACATGTCATTTTGCCTGAAGTTTCCTGTATGCCAGAAACACAAGGATCGCGGTAACAATGGGCAGGCAGAAACCTATCGCGGAGCTTATGCCGTTCCCCGATGCCAGAAGGTTATAGATGCCGTGAAAGAGCATACTTACGGAAAGCGCTCCAAGTATGGCCGAAACGCCGGAAACCTTATACCGCCTTGCCAGCACAAGCCCCAGGGCAAGCGCAGCGATGCTCACTATGTGCATCACGCCTACCGCAAGACCACGTATTAGCAGGAATCCCAGGCTCTCCGTGCCGGATGTAATCATGGAGCAGACGTTCTCAAAGGATGCAAAACCTGCCCCCACACCGACAGCAGCAGTAAACAGCCTGTCATTATCAGGCCCGAACATAAGGAAATAGAATAAGAGCGGCAGGAATTTCATCGCTTCCTCCACTACAGGCGATATGAAAATCGCGGTATCCTCAGTTCCATAGCCTGCGGCAACATCTATGAAGCCGCTGACGTATGCTCCCAGGAGACATGCCGCCATACCAATCAGGAAAAATATAACAAGCCTGCGCGCATTATCCCGTACCAGAAAAGCCGTGAGCAGCAAAGGCAATGCCATACATATCAGGATATTCTCCGAAAAGATCATACAGCCTTCACCGCCTTCCGAACAGATAAAAACCATAATATAAGTCCCGGTGTTTCCAATGTCAGGAACAAATTATACCAGTTTCCGCCGCTCATGTATTTAGCCGTTGTTATCCATATGACAAGGGCAAAGGAAAGGAACATCTGTACATGCGCAAGCTTTTCCTTATATGAGCGGATGAACAAACACGCGAAGAAGACAGCACCTGCTATCAAAAGGATATATGCGAACAGATCCGGTATATTCTTAATGTCCTCTGATACTATGAAGGTAAGGGACTGACAGACGATAAGCGCGGTACACAGTACACCTAGCACGATCCATTTCGTTCCTGTAAGAGCCTGCTCGGATCTAAGAGATCGGACTATGCTGCAGTTCAGCCACGCAAACACTACACCCACGATGATATCCTCTACGATCTCTCCCGACCACAATATCCACAGTACGGCATTTGAAACCGCAAACAGACAGGTTCCGGTAAGAAAGCCCATCGGAAGGCGGGTAGGGCGCCGGATGGCCGAATTGACCATAGCGGCAATCACCAAAAACATCGCCGTTTCTCCTATTTCATTGGCGGCAAAGGGCATCCTTGACTCCGGTCTCATCAGGTCATATATGAGCCAGTAAAGGTCGGTAAGAAGCCATAAGCCGAAGCTAAAGGATAAAAACACTGCCGTGAGGTTTCTTGCGCTTTCGCCGACAAGCCTTACTGTCAATCCCAGCAGTACAGCCAATACCGCGATCTGTATGGATACGGATATCTGGGAAATCAGTATTACCGTCATATGTCCTGTTCCTTTTCCTTATACTTTTTATAATGCTGACAAAGAAGCGTAACTACTATCCCGATCTCACCGATGATCTTTTTTCGCAGTCTTTTTATATCCGCATAGATTTCCCTGCGCCTGTTTACTTCACTGATCTGTTCCTTAATATTGCGCATCGTCTATCCCCATCCCTTCCAGAGTCTTTTTCAGTGCCTTCTTGCCCCGGTCTATGGGATTATAGATCTGTCTGAGCCTTAATCCCATGGCCTGTGCGATCTCTTCATGTGTAAGCCCCTCGATATATAAAAGCATCAGCACCCTGCGGTAATCTGCCTTGAGGCCTGATAATGCTTTATAGAGCATTTTTTTTTGTTCATCCTTAAGCAGCACGGATTCCGGAGTGTTCGCATCTGCTGCCGTCTCTTCTTCAAGAGGTACAGCTTCCATCTTATGCTTTCGGATATGCATCAGGGCATTGTTTCTTGCAATCGCATACAGCCAGCTCTTGAAGCTTCCGTTGCGTCTGTTCTCAAAGTCAGGCTTATCGACCGCAAGCTTCGCGAAGGTATCCATCATCAGCTCTTCGGCATCTTCCTCATTCCTTACATAGCTTAAGAGAAAGAGATAAAGGCCATCCCTGTAGGCAGAAAGCAGAGCCTCCAGATCCCTGTCGTCATATTCGGTTATATATCGCAGGTATACCTCTTCTGCGTCAGGAAGGTCGTTCATACGTATGCCTCTTTTCTCAAAACCGAGTATAATCTGGTTGTATTATAGTATAACATTCCTTTCGCAGCGCCTGCCATAAAAAAGGCAGGCGCTATTCTTTTTTCGCCTTGCCATTGTGTTCTTATTCCTCGACAAGGGACTCCGGGTATCGGAGCTCGCTTCCCTGAACGTAAAGGACATAGTAATCCACGAAGACCTGAGAAACACTGAAAACAACGAGTATAACGTCGAAGTCCTAAGAAAAGGGAAGAAAAAGGACAAAAAGAAAACCAGAAATGGACAATTTTCCATCATTAATGTTATTATGGGCTTTATGGCTACACTATTTACTATCCTTATCATAATAAGTGTGATTATGATAATAGTAGGGATAATAACTTTATTGGCAGGTCTTCTTAAACCGATTTTTATTAATAAAACATAATAAATTAAAAACCATATTCGGAATGCATATTGCGCTATCAAACGGTCACTTTTGCGGAGCCAAACGGTCGTAGCGCGTTTGCCAGCGGCCGCAGGCAGCACACTTATCCTTAACCGCTTAATGGACTCTGACCGGCATGGAGAATCACT
>Ga0256407_10007210_pt1 | contig 16841 bp, 12 predicted proteins | sample RumenRJG_04DNA_FD_193489 | JGI IMG/M metagenome (GOLD analysis project Ga0256407, IMG submission 193489) | Bovine rumen microbial communities from Lethbridge, Alberta, Canada - RJG_04 | ecosystem: Host-associated > Mammals > Digestive system > Stomach > Rumen | place: Canada: Alberta...
TGATGGCTTGAAGGGATGAATGCCGGCGGTTTAAGAATTTCAGCATGCGGTCGTCAAACGACTGAACGCCGAGACTGACCCTGTTGACGGGTGTTGAGGCTATGCTGCGGATAAAATCCCCGGAGATGTCGTCAGGATTGGCTTCAAGGGTGACTTCTGCATTGTCGTTTAAGAAATAGATAGAAGTCAGTGTCTTGAAAATCGTCTCCAGCTGTTTTGGCGACAGCAGTGAGGGCGTGCCGCCGCCAATGTAGACGGAGTCAATATTAAGTGAAGGCAAGAAATCTTTGCGTAGAGACAACTCATTGCATAAGGCTTTGACATATTGCGTTATAGTCTCTTCTCCCTTGACGGTGGAGTAGAAATCGCAGTAAATGCACCGTTTCTTGCAAAATGGGATGTGAAGATATATTCCGTTCATCTCGGGGTGTTTGACTCCTTCTGTGCAAAGATACGCAAAAAGCCTGTGCCGCTGGCTCCCTGTACAAAAAATGCGTGGAGAAAAACATAGTTAGCACTGTTTTATGTCATTTGTTAGTAAAAAAAATACTCTAACTGTTGCTTTTTTGAATTTTTATGATTAACTTGCATTGCTTTTTATTCGGGAAATAAAAATTTATTATATAATATTTGATTATGAAGAACTATACAACAAAAGAGATCAAGAACATTGCCTTGCTTGGTAATGACGGAGCTGGCAAGACCACTCTTACAGAGTCTATTCTGTTTGAAAGTGGGCAGCTCCAGAGAAGAGGCCGTATCTCGTTAAAAAACACGGCCAGTGACTATTTCCCTGTAGAGCAGGAATATGGCTATTCTGTTTTTTCTACTGTCTTCCATGCAGAATACAACAATAAAAAATTGAATTTCATTGACTGCCCGGGTGCTGACGATTTTGTAGGTGCAGCATTGACGGCGTTGAATGTCACTGACACGACTGTAGTCCTTCTTAATGGCCAGTACGGACTTGAGGTAGGTACCTTAAACCACTTGCGCTATGCTGAAGAGTTGAACAAGCCAGTCATTTTCTTGCTCAACCAGCTTGACGATGAGAAATGCGACTATGACGCAGTGGTAGAGAAACTGAGAGAGACCTATGGCTCAAAATTAATTCCTATACAATATCCGCTTAACCAGGGCGAGGGATTCAATTCATTCATTGATGTTTTGACAATGAAGAAATATACCTATAACGCTAAAGAGGGCGGGCATGCAACGATAGAGGATATCCCGGCAGACCAACTGGACAAGGCCACAGAGATGAACCGCGCCCTGATTGAAGCTGCAGCTGAGCATGATGAGGCCCTGATGGAGAAATTCTTTGATCAGGGTGAGCTTACACAAGATGAGATGCGTGAAGGTATCCGCAAAGGATTGGTTACACGCAGCATTTTCCCGTTGTTCCTTGTATGCGCAAGACAAAACATCGGAGTAGACCGCATGATGGAGTTCCTCAGCAACGTTGTACCATTTGCTAATGAAATGCCGGCAGTGTGCAACAATGAAGGTAAGGAAGTTCCGACGGATGCATCACAGCCAACTTCTGTGTTCTTCTTCAAGACAGGTATGGAGCCTCATATCGGCGAAGTTCAGTATTTCAAGGTTATGAGTGGTACGCTGAAGGCAGGTGACGAATTGGTCAATGCAGACAGAGGTTCCAAAGAGCGACTGGCGCAATTATATGTCAGCTCAGGTGCAAACAGACAGAGTGTTACGGAACTTCAAGCTGGCGACATTGGTTGTACGGTGAAGCTGAAAGATGTCCACACGGGCAATACACTTAATGGCAAAGACTGTGACAACAGATTCAGCTTTATTAAGTTCCCGCCTGCAAAATACACCCGTGCTATCCGTCCTGTCAATGTTTCTGATACAGAAAAGATGGTTGCAGCCATTAACCGTATGGCAGAAGAGGATCCGACATGGGTGCTGGAGCAGAGCAAGGAATTGCGCCAAATATTAGTTCATTCACAGGGTGAATTCCACTTGAGGACACTCAAGTGGAGACTGGAGAATCTGGACAAGATACCTGTAGAATTTTATGAGCAGCGTATTCCTTATCGTGAAACTATCACCAAAGCAGCTATTGGTGAATACCGTCACAAGAAGCAGAGTGGTGGTGCCGGTCAGTTTGGTGAAGTCCATTTGATAATTGAACCATACACTGAAGGAATGCCTGCGCCGACTGTATACAAGTTTAATGGACAGGAATACCGTATCAATGTCAAGGCAACTCAGGAAGTAGACTTGGAATGGGGCGGTAAGCTTGTGTTCATTAACAGTATTGTCGGAGGTTCTATTGACGCACGATTCATGCCAGCGATACTCAAAGGTATCATGCAATGTATGGAGCGCGGCCCGTTGACAGGATCTTATGCCCGTGATGTCAGAGTAATCGTATTCGACGGTAAGATGCACCCGGTTGACTCTAACGAAATGGCGTTTATGCTTGCCGGCCGTAACGCATTCAGCCTGGCTTTCAAACAGGCTGGTCCTAAAATTCTGGAGCCTATCTATGATGTCAATGTCAATGTGCCGGCTGACGGCATGGGTGATGTCATGAGCGATTTGCAAGGTCGTCGTGGCATGATTATGGGTATGGAATCTGGTAAAAACTTTGAGACGCTCAAAGCAAAAGTGCCTCTTAAGGAACTGTCCAATTTCTCTACTGCATTGAGTTCACTCACTGGCGGCAGGGCAGGCTTCAGCATGACCTTCTCAAGCTATGAACTTGTACCTACAGATGTTCAGGAGAAACTGATAAAAGAACACGAGGCAGAAGAAACAGAAGATTAATTATTCTGCATCAGATAACAAGAGAGAGTCACTTCAGTGTTGGAGTAACTCTCTCTTGTTGTTATAGTCTTAAGTTTTGTTGTGTATTATCTGCCTCTTTCGTAAGTGATTTCATAGAAGCATGCATAAACATTGCTTTGGGCATCAGAGTTGCCGGAAGAATGAGGAACAATGACGCGGACTTTTGCGATTTCGTCGTCAGGATTGGCAATTCTTCCTAAATTGATATACTGTAGTGGTACCAACCAACCTTCCGGGACAGACTGCGTTGCATATGTTGTCCGCATGATGCCTGAAATGAAAGAGCCTGTGTAGTTTCCGTAAGTATTTGTACAGCTCATCTTGTCAGGCACAGCAATATAATGCAGATTGTTGTTGCTTATTTGTATGGAGTCTCCGGCAATGTTAAACTCAATAAATCGGTTAAAGATGGTTGCAGTCTCGCCGTTTTTCAGCTTTTCGCCACAACCTTTGCGGAGAATCTGCATGTAAATACCGGTTTTTGATAAGAGTACATACTCATTGTTGGCGATGTTTGTCATGCTGTCTTGAGCAGCGAATGCCTCTTCACTGATGACGGTAATGGGAGCTACATATAATAATGTATCACCTGTCGTCTCCTCTGTAACACATGTACCTGCCGCAATAAAGTTGCTGATAGTGTTATGCTCCTTCTTCTTCTTGTCACCATAGGTTTCCTCGTCGTCACATGAAGAGAAAACGAGAGCGAAACAGACGAACAGAAGCCCTGTCAGAAATGTATTAACTATTTTCATACTGAGTGCAAAATTACGAAAACCATTGATTATAACGTCGAGTTTAACCAAGATTAACATTTATTATCCTTTAGCAATGGCGCATAGTCTTTTATGGCTTTGTTGACGATGGCTATGGCTTCTTCCATCGTGCAATAGAGCGTTCCGCCTGCTGCGTTTAAGTGGCCGCCGCCATTAAAGTACTCTGCAGCCATTTTGTTACAAGGGAATTCTCCGACCGAACGCAAGGAAAGCCTTATCAGCTCTTTTTCGCTGTCTTCGCGCAATGAAACGGACAGTATAGATCCTTTTATTGATAATGGCAGGTTCACCAGACCTTCGGCATCTCCTTTTTTAAAGTGAAAACGCAACATCTCGTCACGTGTAATGGAAAAATACGATGTTTTGTATTCCTCCAGATAAACCATTTTTTCGTTCAGGATATAACCCATCAGGCGCATGCGATTTACACTATAGTTGTTGTAAACATTCCTGTAAATCTTGTCTTTGTCAATACCTTTTTCCAGCAGTTGTGAAATGATATAATAAATTTCGGGTCTGTTAGAGTTGTAGATAAATCCTCCAGTGTCTGTCATCATGCCGCAGTAGATGCACATGGCACATTCTTTGGTCATCAGGTTATCATAACCCAACTGCGTGAGCAGGCAATACACTATTTCTGACGTAGAACATGCCTGCGGGTCAGATACTAAAAGGTCTGCGTTCAACTCAGGATTGAGGTGATGGTCGATGATAATGCGAGGGCGTCGGCTCTCTTCCAACCACTGGTTCATCTCGTCTATTCTGTTATAAGCGCTGAAGTCAAGACATATTACTGCATCTGCTTTTTGAAATATTCTCCAAGCTTTGTCATAGTTGTGTTGGACATTGAGGACTTCTTGGCTTCCAGGTATCCACCACAAGAAATCGGGGAAAGTGTTAGGCATAATGACAACAGGAGATTTCTTCAACGCTTTCAGATAATGAAACATTGCTAATGTTGCCCCCATTGCGTCTCCGTCGGGACTGGAATGACCAATAAGAATAATGTTTTGTGCGTCATCAATTATTTGATGCCACAAGGACAGCATACTGGAATTCAGATATTTTTTTAGCATTTTCGGCTATTTACAAACAAAGGTATAGAAAATTATGGAAGTAAGGTGGCTTTCAAAGAGAGAAGAATATCAATAAATATTGTTAACTTTGAATTCCGAAAGCGAAAAATTTAAGATAATGAAGAATATACTTGTTTTGGTGGCACATCCTAATTATAAAGAATCCAAAGCGAATAAAGCTCTCGTTGAGGCAGCTCGCAAGGTCCGGAATGTTGTGATAAAAGATATCTATGCTGAGCCGTTTACGGTTGACAATTACTATGATGCAGTGAAGCGTGCCGATATTATTGTGTTTCAGTTTCCCTTTTACTGGGGGAGTGCACCGAGCTTGCTTAAGAAATGGACAGATGAAATATTCATGGAGTTATATGAAAACCCGGGAGTGTCGGGAAAATCATTGATGATTGCCACAACAGCTGGATCAGAATATGAAGCATACCGTGCTGGTGGGCGGGACATGTTTACTATGGATGAGCTGCTACGTCCATATCAATTCACGGCACTTTATGCGGGAATGGGTTATATCACTCCTTTTGTTGTGTACTCCGTTAGTGCACCTAATGCAGAAGATTATATCAAAAAAGGCGCATCGGAATACCAGAGCGTGTTGGAAAGACTGACGGAATAAATTAACTTCATATAAAAAGGCCTGCACAAAATTATCGTGCAGGCCTTTTTATTTATTTTGTTCCGGTAATTACGAAAGTGTATTCATAATCTCCATATGGGAGCATGTATTTCTCTAACGGCCTTTGTCCCCAACTGTTGATACATCCTAAGCCCATCTGATGTTCACTAATATGCACGACAGACATTTTGCGTGGTATCAAATCACCAGAGTGAACTTGTGTGCTGTTTTTGTCCAGTCCTGAAGACAGATCGTCTGGAAGGTAATTCAGTGTTGAGCATTCCAGAGGCTCTGGGGCATAGAATTTTAATCCTTTTCCCTGAGCATTCTTGACAATCCACCAGCGGATATCGGTGTGGTTGCCGCTTTCTTGCGGGCGTACATAACCCCAATATTGGTCGGAAACTTTCTGATTATACTCGCCGAGCAGCGTGCAACTCTTTCTGTCCCAATAGTTTTCAATAGGTCCGCGACCGTAATAGCTGATGGCGTCAAACTCCTCTGGCATGACTAACTGCATGCCAAAACGATGTAGGTAAGGCTTCTCTTTGGCATTAGCATTGACTTTCAGCTTTTGGTTGACGATCAACTTTCCGCAAGGTGTCACGGTGTATGTTAATTGCAGCTTCGCATCAACAGTGGGCAAATCATACGATGCAACAACCTTACCTTCTTCGTTTGCCTTAAACTCAACAAGTTTCATCTCCGGTTTTTCCCATGCTTGATCCTTTTTCTGCAAAGATGCACCATAGTCATTGTCTGTCGGTGCGCGCCAGAACTCGGGCTTCAGAGAGTATCCTTCTTGCATCATTGGCTTGTTGTCTACGTCAAGATAATCAATCCATCCTGTTTTCTTGTTGAAAGTCACATCCAGATTGTTTGCGCTAAGTTTGAGCCATGCCAGTTTGTCTTCTTTTGTAATAGAGGGTTTCTTGGCATCTGCCGCTGAATGTTTCATTGAGCATTGAGCAGCCGGGAATTTATATTCTTGCACTGTCAGTTCCTGATAAGCCACTGTCTCGCCTTTTTTCTGTAGTGGCTCGTCATGTTTCAAAGTGTATTTGACATTCAGCATCACTTCCTTGCCTTCTGTATTTGCCGGAATGGTATAGCCGGTCAGTTGGATGTCCTTGCTCTTTTGCGGTGCAATATCCAATTTCTGAACGTCTCCGCTTGCAACGATTTTACCGTTTGCCAGCAAATCCCAATGCAGGGCGATGTTGTCCAGACCCACAAAGAAATTCTCGTTGAATACGTTTATAATACCTGCTTTCAAATTGACAGGTTTTGTCCATATATTCTGATAGTAGTATGCAACTTCGTAAGCATGCGGGTTGAGTTCGCGGTCAGGGTTAATCAAACCATTGCAATTGAAATTGTGGTCGGAAGCCGGAAAACGTCCATAGTCGCCGCCATATGTGTAGATAGGCTTCCCGGTAATCTTGCTCTTGCCGTGCAGAGCCTGGTCAACAAAGTCCCAGATATAGCCGCCCTGCATTTTGGGGAAATATTCGCGGTACATGTCCCAGTATTCCTTGAAACCGCCTTGGCTATTACCCATAGCGTGAGCATACTCACACTGTATCAGAGGTTTGGCGTCAGGAGATTTGATATACTCCTTACATTTGTCATAGGTGTCATACATAGGGCAATAAATGTCTGTCTTGCCGATGCGCTTGCCCTGACTGTCTTTTTCATGACAAGCACGCTCATATTGTACAGGACGACTTGGGTCATAGGCTTTTACATGGTCATAAGCTTTCTCAAAGTTTGGTCCGTAACCTGCCTCATTACCCAGACTCCATACTATAATGCTTGGGTGGTTTTTGTTTAGGCGGATATTGTTGTCGTTGCGTTCTATATGTGCCAGTTCGTATGTCGAATTTTTGGCCAGAGTCAGTTCGTTGTATCCCATGCCATGACTCTCAAGGTTGGCTTCGGCTGTCAGATAGATGCCGTACTCATCGCACAGGTCATACCAGCGGGGGTCATCAATGTAGTGGCAGGTGCGTACGGCATTGATGTTCATGCGTTTCATCACCTGAATGTCCTGAATCATCCGTTCCAATGAAACAATGTAACCTCCGTCGGGGTCCAACTCATGGCGGTCAGCGCCTTTTATGAGAATAGGTGTGCCGTTGACATATAGGGATTGGCCTTTGATCTCAACTTTACGGAAGCCTACATTTTGAGGTATTACCTCCATAACGTTTCCCTTGTTGTCCAGCAAGGAAACGTAGCATGTGTATAGATGAGGTGTCTCTGCCGTCCATTTCAGTGGGTTTTGCACGGTAAAGTTTTTTCCTATGGTGCCTTTGGATACTTTTGCAGTCTCGTCAAAGATTGTCTTTCCTGATTTGTCTGTCAGTTCTATTCTGACCTGTCCGCCTGAAACTTTCTCAGTGGACACTTTGACGTTCAGTGTTCCGTTTTTGTAGTTGTCTACCAAATCGGGTGTGATGAACACATCCTTGATATGAGCTTTGGGAGTGGCATAAAAATAAACTTCACGGGCTATACCTGTCAGACGCCAGAAGTCCTGGTCCTCAAGATAGCTACCATCGCACCAGCGCATGATTTGCATGGTAACGAGGTTCTTCTTGCCGGGAACAAGGTATTTTGTCAGGTTAAATTCCGCTTCAGCCTTGCTGTCTTCACTGTATCCTACAAACTTTCCATTGACCCATACGCTCAGGTTGCTTGTGGCTGAGCCTACATGGAAATAGATATTGCATCCTTTCCAGTCAGCAGGAATTTCAAATTCCTTGCGGTAGGAGCCAGTGTAATTGTTGGTTTCTTCTACGAATGGCGGATTGTTGGCAAATTGTGTAGCCCAGGCATAACCGTGATTCTTGTATGTGGGGTCACCATAACCATTTAGCTCAAACAATCCAGGGACAGGAAAGTTTACCCATTTGGAGTCATCGTAACCTAAAGCAAAGAAATTCTTCGGTGCTTTGTCATGATCTTTGACCCAGTTGAATTTCCATTGTCCTTCAGCTGTCAAGAAGCGCTTTGACGCACTCTTTTCTTTCTTTTGTGCCAACGTCTTGCTTTCGTAAGCGAAGAAAGATGCGTGTAATGTCTCTACGTTCAAACGATTTACATTCGGGTCAAGCCAATAAGGTGTTGTTTGTGCCGGTTTTGCGATAGATTGCACTGCGAACAGACTTGCCAATGCAATTAGGAAAAAAACGGATTTCATATACTTCTTTTTAATGTGTTATTTTTCCAGTAAATCCACTTCACCCTCGGCTTCAACCAGCCATTTGGGACGGCATACGGGGGCGTGTGTTATAAGTTTTGGTATGTCGGGAAACCTCTGGTTCATGTATTTGTATACCACGGGGTAATCGGAAATGTCACGGAGGTATATAACGAAATACTTCATTTGTTCTATAGATGCACCGTCATTTTTCAACAGCTGATCCATGTTTAGCAACAAACGTTCTGTCTGACGTTTGACATCACCGATATAGATACATTTTCCTTCTTTGTTGATGCTTGCTGTACCGGAGAGAAAGAACCTGTGATGGTGGTCCAGATGAAAAGCGGTACCACGCTCAAAGGCTACTCCATACTGGTATGTGGGATTCAGGTATTCGGGTGCTTGAAGATATTTTATCTTCATGTCTTCTGTGGTCTGTATGGATATGAAGTCCATGCAGATGACACTCTCGGGATGTGAACCATATCCTTCAATGCCTGTGGATGCAATGAAGTGCGTGTTCGTGGTCAGGCCATATTTTTCAAAGATGGCATTGCGTCCTTTCATGACCTCGGCATAGTTGCTGTCTATGTCGCGCACATACAACCATGTACGCATACAATTGTCTATCAGGGTGAGACCTTTCTCGGAGAGCCATTCGATATGTTTCTCAAAACATAGCATGGTTTGTCCCATTGCGGTGAAATTTTCCGCTTCGGCCTCTGTCAGTCGGATAGAATGGTATAAATATGTTGTGCCATTGCAAGTTATGGACATCTTGTCAGGCGTACCTTCTTTCTGTAGATTGTACATGGGGACAATGCTCAGAACTAAAGTCACTTTGGAGTTGTCCATCGGAGGCTGTTCTATATGGCTGAAGGCACCCTTGGAAAGTATTTCCTGATATAACGGGTGTTTCTGGAATATATCCCATTGGTTGGCACTGTCACTTAGGTATACACGGCTCCATAGAAGATTGTTAATGCTGGACTTGTATTTTATCAGCGTTTCCACGACTTGATGATGGAGGTCATCCAGTCGCTCCAGAAACGAATCTCGTGATGTCGGTGACAGAATTATTATTTTTTCTTCCATGATGTTCTTCTTATTGAATACAAAAATAATAAATTCTCGCCAAACAGAGTTATTATCTCTTTGTTTCTTCTATGGCGGAAGGAAGTAGTGTTATAAACGAAAAAAACCTGTGGGCAGAGCCCGCAGGTTTCAATCTCTCTTAAAAAGCTTGTAGCCTAATTACTGAGCTGCAGGAGCTTCAGGAGCCTCTTCTGCAACAGCAGAGTCAGCAACTGTAGAGTCTTCAACTGTAGAGTCAACAACAGCTGCGATAGAATCAGAGTCAGCAACAGGAGCTTCCTGAGCGGCTTTGTTACCACAAGATGCGAAAGACATAGCTACAACTGCTACGAAAACTAAAACTAACTTTTTCATTTTCTTTCTTTTTAAATGTAAAACAATTAATTGCTTAATAAAACCAAGTGCAAAGGTACAATGTTTTTGAAATTACAAACAAAAAAAAGAGAAGTTTTTTCCATGTTTTTTATTATTTTTTATGCTTGTCACTGTAAATCAACATGTTGTAAAAAACATAAAAATTAATGTTTTGCTAAATGCATATTACAAAATCGGGTATTTCGGAATAAACTTGTTGTTTCGTTCATGTGTCTCAGAAGACGATTGCAGGCCAATGTGGTTGCGCCGTCTCTTTTCCGGATGCTGATGTTAATGTTTTGCGTTTTTCCCTATTGTTTTTTGCCTTTTTCTGCATTTACGGCCATTTTTGGCGTAGTAGTTTTGGATTCCGCAGGAGAGCGTTGTAGTTTTGTCGGCGAAAGTTGCTTCGTTCCGTCCTTTGGAATTTGCGTTCCATATTAAGGAATGATAGTTCCACCCGCTGGAATTTATGTTCCATGCTTTGGGAGCGGGCAGATGTAGGGCATAAAGAAAGAGTTATACAGAATGTTATATAAATAAAGAAGAGTATGGTTAATTACATTTTACAGGAGTTGTCCGCAAGTATGGGCAATGGAGAAAAACGTGTGTATCCTAAGTTGCAAATTTATTCGCAGTTAGGTGAGGAGGAAACAATCAGAGAGATGATCAACAGCGGTTGTGTGGCGAAGGGGCAGGCGAGAGCCGTCTTTGATGCGCTTGGTGACACGCTGCTGCGGTTTCTCAGTGAGGGTCACTCTGTCAGGGTCGGTGGCATTGGAACATTCTCGCTCTCATTGGAGTTTGCGGATAAGAAAGCCGTCGGGACCTCTGTGGTGACACATTCGGATGTTTGTCGGGTATGCGTGAAAGATCTTAATTTCAAACCTGACCCGGAACTGTTACGTCAGTTGAAGGAACAGACGGTGTGTTGCAAGACAGATCAGGCGTTGCACTGTGTGGAGCCTTCACCGTATACATTTGAGGAACGTGCCAGACGGGCGTGCGATTTTATCAGCCGGCACGGTGCCTTGCATCTGAATGACTATGTCCGCGTCAACGGTGTATGCCGCACAAAGGCTTCCGCAGAGTTGAAGAAGCTATCAGGCAATCCCGATTCAGGCATTGTTGCACACGGCAGCGGTTCACACCGCACTTGGGTGGCTGGATGAATGTCCGGGTGGAGCTTCCTGTCACAAGATTTGTGCATTATGGCGGAAAGTTGTAACTTTGTACTGCAACGGGAATAATGTCCTTTCTATATTGAGAAAAAATGAGCGATATCTTTGAGAATAAGTCTGCCGTATTCGTTTCCTTAGGGTGCAAACTCAACTTTGCCGAAAACTCGACAATATGTGATTGCATGGAGAAGCGCGGGGCGCACAGGGCGAGGACAGGCGAGAAGGCGGATATCTGCGTTATCAACACCTGTACGGTTACGGAGATGGCGAACCACAAGTCGCGTCAGGCTATCCATAAGGTGATACGTGAGAATCCCGATGCGTTTGTTGTCATCATGGGATGTTATGCGCAGACTGACACTCAGAGGTTGGCGGAGATAGATGGTGTTGACCTCGTTGTCGGCATGGAGCAGAAAGGCAAGGTGCTGGACATCATAGAAGAAAAACTCATGGAAAACGCTTCGGAGATGCAAGCCAAAACATATAGCACAGAACGCAAGGACATTACGTCGTTTGTCCCGTCGTGTTCCCGAGGCACCCGCACGCGTTACTTCCTCAAGATACAGGATGGCTGTGACTATTTTTGCACCTATTGCGCTATCCCAATGGCGCGAGGCAGAAGCCGAAACGGCAGCATTGACTCGCTGGTAGGACAGGCCCGTCAGGCGGCAATGCAAGGCGGTAAGGAAATTGTCATCACAGGTGTGAATATCGGAGATTTCGGAAAATCCACAGGTGAGACGTTTTATGATTTGGTTAGAGCTCTGGACGATGTAGAAGGTATTGAGCGTTATCGTATTTCCTCTATTGAGCCCAATCTGCTGACCGACGAGATAATAGATTACTGTGCACGGTCAAGAGCGTTTATGCCCCATTTTCATATCCCTCTGCAAAGTGGCAGTGACAGTGTGCTGAAACTTATGCACCGCAAGTATGACACGGCGTTGTTTGCCGAAAAGATAGCCCATATAAAAAGTGTCATGCCTGATGCCTTCATCGGTGTAGATGTTATTGTGGGCACACGCGGTGAGGCACCTGAATTGTGGGAGGAAAGCTACTCTTTCGCTGAACGTATTGATGTGGCGCAGTTTCACGTGTTCAGCTATTCAGAACGCCCGGGCACAGCGGCGTTGCGTATCCCTTACGTAGTGGACGAGAAGGAGAAACACCGCCGGAGCCAACAGCTTCTGACTTTATCGGAAGAAAAGCGCAAGGCTTTTTACCAGCGTTTCATCGGAACAGAGCGCACAGTCTTGACAGAGCATTCACACAGGCAGGCAAAAGGTTTCACCGACAATTACATCCATGTGGAGATACCCGGTTTGGGTAAAAATGCCGATGCGAGAGACAACAAGCTGATTAGGGTTAAACTTTTAGACTTTAACCCAAAGCAGGATGCCTTGATAGGAGAGGTCGTGAAATGATGGTGTTGCGGCTCAGCATTGTACTCAGATAGTTCCGGATAAGTGGCATTATATCTTATTTTTTTTATAATTTTGTTGGAAGTTCGTGCGTCATTTCATGGCGTCAATATTGAATCCGAATGCAAAAACAGGTAGCCGTCGTTATCTTGAATTGGAATGGTGCGGAAATGATGAGACATTTCCTGCCGTCTGTTGTAGCCAACTCGCCTGAGGCAGAAATCGTTGTCGCGGATAATGGGTCGACAGATGACTCTGTAGCGATGTTGCGTCACGAATTTCCCGCAGTACGCATCATAGAGCTTGATAAAAACTATGGCTTCGCTGAAGGGTACAACAAAGCGTTGGAAAACATAGAGCCCCCTTACAGCATCCTGTTGAATTCTGACGTCGAAGTGACGCCTGGTTGGATAGAACCCATGATACAATACATGGAAGTACATCCTGAGACTGCGGCGTGCCAACCAAAAATCTTGTCGGAGAAGCAGCGTGGTTTATTTGAGTATGCCGGTGCATGTGGCGGATATATGGATGCATTAGGATATCCGTTTTGCAGGGGACGCATCCTGAACACTGTGGAAGAGGACAGAAATCAGTATGACACTATAGCAAGTGTATTTTGGGCCTCGGGCGCGGCATTGATGATTCGTACTGAGGTATTTAAAAAAGAGGGAGGTCTGGATGGGCGTTTCTTTGCCCACATGGAGGAGATAGACCTTTGCTGGAGGCTGAAAAGTCGCGGCTGGAACATCGCTTGCATTCCGCAGTCTGTTGTCTATCATGTAGGCGGTGCGACGCTCAATAAAAGTAATCCGCGCAAGACTTATCTCAATTTCCGCAACAATCTGCTGATGATCTATAAAAACGCCAGTAGCGAAAGAGTCGGCGCAATCCTGAAATGGAGGATGCTGTTGGATTATCTTGCTGCGGCACAAATGATGCTGACATTGAAGTGGAGAGATGCCGCGGCCGTGTGTAAAGCCCGCAAGGAATTCAAGCGCATCAAGTCAGAGTTTGAGCCTTCGCGCCAGGAGAATATGCGGAAGACAACTTGTCGGGATATTCCGGAGATGATGCAGGGAAGCATCCTCTGGCACTATTATATAAAAGGCAGGCACTGCTTCTCCCGACTCCGTCAACAATGAAATAAAACCGTTTATCAATATAAACAATGAAACTCAAAGTATTATTCTTTTTATTAGCCGGTTCCATTGGAGCGGGCGCACAGACTACTCCTGTGTACTTAGATGAAAGCAAGCCTATAGAGGCCAGAATTGATGATGCATTGTCGCGCATGACACTGCAAGAGAAGATAGCTGTTATTCATGCACAGAGCAAATTCTCCAGTCCGGGAGTCAAACGTCTCGGCATTCCGGAATACTGGACCTCCGACGGCCCTCACGGTGTGCGGCCGGAAACTATGTGGGACGCATGGGACCAGGCAGGGCAAAGTAACGACTCTGTTGTGGCTTTCCCGGCTTTAACCTGTCTCGCTGCTACATGGAATCCGGAAGTGGCGGCAGAATATGGCAAAGCCGTTGGTGAAGAAGCCCTTTACCGTAAAAAGAACATGATGCTTGGTCCGGGTGTCAACATCTACAGGACACCGCTCAACGGGCGCAACTTTGAGTATATGGGAGAAGACCCCTACCTTGCCAGCCGGATGGCGGTTCCGTATATCAAGGGAATCCAAAGCAATGATGTATCGGCCTGTATCAAGCACTTCTGTCTCAATAACAATGAGATAAATCGTCACACTACAAATGTCATTATCAGCGAGCGGGCGCTGAATGAGATTTATCTGCCGGCTTTCAAAGCCGCTGTTGAAGAGGCACACACATGGGGTATCATGGGTTCGTACAATCTTTGGAAAAACCATCACAACTGTCATAATCCCTATCTGCTGAACGATATCCTGAAAAAACAATGGAACTATGACGGAGTCGTCGTATCCGACTGGGGCGGTGCGCATGATACAGACGAGTCCATTAAGTATGGCTTGGATATGGAGTTCGGTACACATACTGACGGCATGAGTATGAATGTCGCTAATGGCTATGAAAAATATCATCTGGCCAAAGCTTATCGTGACGGTATTATTGCGGGAAAATATAGCCAGGACGAACTCAATGATAAAGTGCGTCGTGTACTGAGACTGTTCTTCCGCACCAGTATGAAACGTGACAAAGGTTTCGGTTCGCTCTGTTCGGAAGCTCACTATGCTACAGCTCGTAAGATAGGTGAAGAGGGTGTTGTACTCCTTCAGAACAATAACATATTGCCTATCGACATTGAGAAGACTCACAAAATACTTGTTGTCGGTGAAAATGCGATAAAAATGATGACCATCGGCGGAGGCAGTTCCAAACTCAAGGCTCAGGATGAGTATTCGCCCTTGGAAGGTATTCGTGCCCGATTTGGCAAGACAGCCACGATAGATTATGCACGCGGATATACCAGTATAACAAATGCAGGAGGTGGTATTATTGCCGAGCAGACTAAAGTGATTAAAGGTGTCAACATGAAGGAAAAACGTTCCAACGACGAACTCCGTCAGGAGGCTGTGGAAAAAGCCCGGAATGCTGACATCGTGTTAGTCTTTGGTGGCCTTAATAAACACCGCTATCAAGATACAGAAAACTATGACCGCAAGGATTATGAAATGCCCTATAATCAAAATGAACTTGTTGAGGCACTGTTAGCAGTCAATAAGAACATAGTTTTTGTTAACATCAGCGGTAACAGTATGGCTATGCCCTGGGCAAAGAAAGTTCCAGCTATATTACAGGCGTGGTATCTCGGAAGTGAGACGGGTAGAATTATCGGCGGAATCCTCGCCGGAGACGTCAATCCCAGCGGCAAACTGCCCTATACTTGGGGACAGAAGCTGACAGACTACGGAGCCCATGCACTCAACACCTATCCGGGTATCAAGCGTGCTAATGAGGAAATCTACGATGAAGAATACAAAGAAGGCATCTATGTCGGATACCGCTGGATTGACAAAGAAAAAATCAAACCTTTGTTCTCTTTCGGACACGGTCTGAGTTATACTACGTTCAAAATAGGCAAAGTCTCAGCTGACAAGAAAGAAGTATCGCAGGACGGACAGATAACATTTACTGTAAATGTTCAGAATACAGGCAAGAGGGCGGGAGCTGAAGTGGTGCAACTCTACATTAGTGATCTGAAGGCCAGCGTTGATCGTCCGGCAAAGGAACTCAAAGGCTTTAAGAAAGTGTATCTGCAACCGGGCGAAAGCAAGGATGTAAGCATCAGTATCAGAAAAGACGCTTTAAGTTTCTATGATGAAACAATACATTCATGGAAAGCTGAAGCCGGTGAATTTGAGGCTCTTGTCGGAAATGCTGCCGACAATATCTGTTCCAAAGTGAAATTTACTCTCAGATAGCAGGTAAAGGGAATGGAAACAATATCCCCTGCGTTATATCTCATACCTGTCCCATTGGGCGATACGCCAGTGGGGCAGGTGTTACCTTCATACAACAGAGAAGTCATCTTGCAGATACGTCACTTTATTGTTGAAGAGATTCGTTCCGCAAGGCGATTCCTTAAAAGTGTAGATAAAGATATCAATATTGACGAATTGGAATTCTACCCTATGGGCAAGCATGCTGACACAGCTGTCTTTCGTGAATACTTGAAACCTCTGGTTAATGGTGAACCTGTCGGAGTTATCTCAGAGGCGGGATGTCCTGCTGTTGCTGACCCTGGGGCTGTCATTGTGGAGCAGGCGCATCAAATGCAACTGAAGGTCGTGCCGCTGGTCGGTCCCTCGTCAATCTTGTTGGCTTTAATGGCATCAGGGTTTAACGGACAAAATTTTGCTTTTAATGGTTATATTCCGATTGATAACGCTGCAAGGATAGCATTCATAAAAAGAATGGAGGAGAGGGCAGTCAATGGTAAACAGACTCAAATATGTATAGAGACACCTTACCGTAACGAACTGCTTTTTCGAGACTTCATCAAGACATGTCGTAATACGACAAGACTCTGTGTTGCTGCAGGCATAACCTGTCAAGAAGAATATATCCAGACATACACTATTCAGGAATGGAAGAAGAGGAGTTTGCCAAACTTACGTAAGACACCGGCGATATTTCTTATAGACTAAAGTTTTGTTGGAAAGCTTTAGAAAATTTGCGACAAAGGGATGCAGAAAGTTCTGCATCCCTTTGCTGCAAATTGTATGAAGAATGTTCCTTATGCAGTCGGCAATACGAGTTTGTAGCCTTCGCCGTGAACATTCAAGATTTCAACA
>Ga0256407_10007213_pt1 | contig 16834 bp, 14 predicted proteins | sample RumenRJG_04DNA_FD_193489 | JGI IMG/M metagenome (GOLD analysis project Ga0256407, IMG submission 193489) | Bovine rumen microbial communities from Lethbridge, Alberta, Canada - RJG_04 | ecosystem: Host-associated > Mammals > Digestive system > Stomach > Rumen | place: Canada: Alberta...
GAGGCAATCAAGTAACAAAATGTCAAATTTAAAAGTATAATTAGGAGGTATTGATTATGTTGAACGGATTGATGAAAAGCAACGGTTGGTTCCCAACAATGTTTGATGATTTCTTTAACACTGATTTCATGCCTCGTGCCAACAGTACAGCACCCGCAGTCAATGTCAAGGAGAGTGAGAAGGCCTACACGATGGAACTTGCAGCTCCAGGCATCAAGAAAGAATATTGCCGCGTAGGTATCAATGACGAGGGCAACCTCACCATTGCCATCGAGAACAAACAGGAACACAAGCATGAGGACAGCCATCGTCACTATCTGCGCCGTGAGTTCAGCTACTCGAACTATGAGCAGAACTACGTGCTGCCAGACGATGTGGTGAAGGATCAGATTTCTGCCAAGGTCGAGGACGGCATCTTGACCATCACCATGCCGAAGACCGAGCCAAAGGAGAAGGTCACCAAGGCCATTGAGGTCTCGTAATGAGAATTCGTCTTGTTAAAACAGCAGCAGGCAGCACCCCGTCGTGGATGCTGCTTGTTTTTGTCATCTCTATGCAGTTCAATTATTAGGAAATTTCAATTTATACTATGACATAATCAGAAAACAACCCACATTTGTAATTTCATGTAAAAGCATGTAAAGGGCAAAAATGACAATAAAAATGAAAAAGGTAGGTAAAAACGCAGTAGCAATGCATTTTTAAGTTTTTTTATGATTTGAAGTTGTGTCAAGAAATAAGAAAACAGTTGCCAAATTGGGTTCAAGAGAACCCGTTTTGCGTCCCCGAGAGCGTCCCCAAAAACTGAAAAAACTGGGGACGCCGGGTATAAAGAAGCCGCTAACTGTTTAAAAGTCAGCGGCTTACGTTTTGAAAGATGGTGGAGCTGGAGGGAGTCGAACCCTCGTCCAAACAGGGAAACCATACGCTTTCTACACGCTTATCTTGGACTTCGTTTTCGAGCTGCAGCAAGACCCAAGCCACCAACTGCAACCTTATCCTCTAAATTTTCATCATGCCATTGAGGCCTGACATGACTATTTCCGATTTAACCTGCGCCGCTGGATCTTTGGATTCGGAACAACATCCTCGGAGCGACGTCCCGTTTCCCCGCCTAGCAGGGAAATTAAGCTAGTAATCTACTATACTTCGATTAAGCAGCGAGAGCATACTCATTGTTGCCAATTAATTTTTCGTCGACTCAGATTATGGAGGGAACCAACAAGCCTCCGCGTGCTTACGTACCATCTCGACCCGCTGTCAAATCCAGTCAACCCCAGATAGAGATCGTCCGAGCAAAAAGCGCTCACCAGCGATTTCGGGCACAAAGATAGCAACTTTTCCGAAGAAATGCAAGTTTTTCGAAAAAAAATAATACCTTTGCCGAGATTTATACAATAAAAGCCAATAAAAAGGTGTTATATATTAAAATATGTAATCAAACCAATAAGATGAGAAGACTTACTTCATTTATCATATCGATGTTGTTCGCTACTACAGGATGGGCACAGTCGGGCATGACTGACAACCAAGTGGTAGATTTCGTCATTGAGCAGAATGCAAAGGGGGTGTCACGACAAGACATCGTGACCCAGCTCTTCAAGCGAGGCGTGACCATGGAACAGTTGCAACGACTCAAGAAGAAATACGAGCGGCAGATGAAGAACGGGGCACTGGGAGCGATGGACATCTCTGCGGGCTCCAAAGAGGTAAAGAAACGGATGCGCGAAGCCAACGGCGACAAGCGACAGGAGGAAGTTGACAAGGAGAAGCGCAATGTATCGCAGTATCGCGTGAAAGACGGGCGGAAGAAGACCAAGCAGAACACCTACGACGAGAAGGACAAGGAGTTCATGGCTTTTGATGACGCTGCAGACTTCCTGATGCCCGACTCGCTGAAATACTTCGGGACTGAATTCTTCAAGGAGGAAGAGCCCAAACGCAAGATCTTCGGACACGACCTCTTCAACAATGAGGACCTGACTTTCGAAAGTTCGATGAACCTGGCCACACCGCAGAACTACAGACTGGGAGCTGGTGACGAAGTGAACATCGACATCTGGGGGGCCTCGCAGGAAAGCATCTCGGAGACCATCTCGCCCGACGGCTACGTGACGGTAGAGGATATCGGACTGATCCAGATCGGTGGTCTCACCGTGAGTCAGGCCAAGGCCAAACTTCGCAGCGTGCTGGGCACCAGATTCAAGGACTCACACATCGAGCTGACGCTCGGTCAGACACGCACCATCACCATCAGCGTGATTGGTGAGGTGAAGGTACCGGGCACCTATACCCTGTCGGCCTTCTCGACCGTCTATAACGCCCTCTACATGGCTGGCGGCCCTAATGAGATCGGTACGCTGAGAAACATCAAGGTGTATCGCAACGGCCGTCTGCTGTCGAGTGTCGATGTCTATGACTTCCTGCTGAACGGCCATCTGACGGGTGATGTCAGGCTGCAGGACAATGACGTCGTGACCGTAGGTCCCTACGAAGCACTGGTAAACATCACGGGAAAGATCAAGCGCCCGATGTTCTACGAGATGAAGAAGACAGAGAGTGCAGCCACCCTGCTGCGTTATGCCGGTGGTTTCACTGGCGACGCCTATACAAAGGCTATCCGCATAAACCGTAAGGCAGGACAGATGTACTCCGTGTTCAACGTGAGTGAGTTCGATTTGAACGACTTCAAACTGATGGACGAAGACTCAGTAAGCATTGATTCAACACTGAACCGTTACCAGAACACGGTGGAGGTGAAGGGTGCCATATTCCGTCCAGGCAAATATCAGGTAGGCGGTCATATCTCAACGGTGAAAGCCCTTGTCGAAGCTGCTGACGGACTGACAGAGGATGCCATCGGGCAGCATGCCGTGATGCACCGCATGAAGAAAGACCGTTCGCTGGAGGTGAAGAGCATCGATGTGCTCGGCATTCTGGAAGGCACTACGCCCGATATCGAGCTGCAGAATGAAGACGTGCTCTTCATCGGTAGCCGTGAGGAAGAGAAGAACGACCAGACGATCACCATCCACGGAGAGGTGAACTATCCCGGCGTCTATAAGTTTGCCGCTAACGAGACCATCGAGGACCTCGTGTTGCAGGCTGGCGGACTGACCAGCGCTGCATCATTGGCAAAGGTCGATGTGTCGCGACGCATCGTGGAGCCAAACGCCACGGAGGCTGGCGACACACTGGCCTTTACCTATAGCTTCTCGCTGAACCCCGACTTCACCATCCCGCAGGGAGAGGAGCCTTTCACGCTGCAGCCTTACGACGAAGTCTATATCCGCCGCAGTCCGAACTACAACGAACAGCAGAACGTGACCGTGGAGGGCGAGGTGCAGTTCAGAGGCAACTACACCCTGACGAGCAGCCGCCAGCGCCTCAGCGAGATTATCAAACAGGCCGGTGGACTCACCAAGCGCGCCTACCCCGAGGGTGCCAAGCTGCTGAGGCAGATGACGCAGGAAGAACGTGAACTGATGGAGACCATGCTCCGCACCGCCCAGCGCAACTCTGGGCACGACTCCATCGATGTGAAGAAACTGCTGACGCTGACCACCTACCCCGTAGCTATCGAGTTGGAGAAAGCATTGGCAAAGCCTGGCAGCGACGACGACCCCTATCTGCGCGAGGGAGACCGTATCGTAGTGCCACGCTTCACGAGTACCGTCAGCATCAACGGTGAGGTGCTCTATCCCAACACCGTCCGTTACAAAGAGGGCGAGAATGCCGACTACTACCTCGATCTTGCCGGAGGCGTGAGTTCTACAGGTAAGCGCAGCCGTACGATCATCATCTACATGAACGGTATGGTGGCCAAGGCCGACCGTAAGCACAAGCCTAAGCCCGGCTGTCAGATCGTGGTGCCCACAAAGTCGCGCCGCCGTGGCCTGCAGCTGACAGAATGGCTCAGCATCGGCACCAGCGCCGCATCGATGGGTACGATGATTGCCACCATTGCCAACCTGCTAAAGAAATAACACTATGGAAGAAAAGAAAGATATACGCCCCATCGACCTCGGCAGTATTGTGAAGAAGCTGTGGCCTCACCGCAGGCTATACCTGAGGGTCATGCCTGCCACACTCATACTGACCTATCTCTTCATGCTCTGCCTGCCCAGATACTACAAATGCCAGGTGAGTCTGGCGCCCGAGGCTGGCAGCGGACTGAATGTCTCCGGCTCGCTGGCATCGCTGGCATCGTCGTTCGGACTGGCAGGTCTCGACAAGATGTCCTCACAGGATGCCATCAGCTCCGACATCTATCCCGACGTCATCAAGTCGAAGAACTTCATAGCCGAACTGATGCCGGTGGAAGTGACAACCAAGAAGGGGGACGTGAAATGCAACTACTACACCTACATGCGCGACAAGCAGAAACAGACATGGTGGGTATGGCTGGCCGAAGGCATCAAGAATCTTGTGGATCCTGCGCCGAAAGACACCTATGAAGGCAAGGGGCAACTGAGCACTTTCGGACTGACCAAGGGGCAGCACGCCATCTTCAAGAAAGTCAGCCAGAACATCGACTGCACGATTGACAAGAAGACCGATATCGTCATCATCGAGGTAGAGGATCAGGACCCGTTGGTCTGTGCCACGATGGCTGATGCCACATGCCAGAAGCTACAGCAGTTCATCGTGAAATACCGTACCAATAAGGCACGCGTCGATTACGAGTATTTCAAGAAACTGAGTGTTGAGAGCGAGGCCAAGTACAACAAGAGCGCCCAGCGGTATGCAGCCTTCGCCGACGCCTATCACAAGCCCGTCTTGGCTACCTACTCAACGAAGCAGACGGAACTGGAGAACGAGATGCAGGCAGACTATCAGCTCTGCACGGCCATCAAGTCGCAGATGCAGGCCGCCCAGGCAAAGCTCCAGGAGGCAACACCTGCCTTCACCGTCATCGAGAGTGCCTCTGTCCCCATCAAGCCTGCAGGACCGAAACGCATGATTATCTCCATCGCCATGATGGTATTGTCGTTCTTTGTCCTCTCTGGCTGGCTGCTGGCAAAGGAGCGGATGTGACGAATAGTCTCTGACAGCCATGCAGATGCACCTGACGATAGCAGTATTCTTTGCCTTCACCGTCGTGATGGCATTTATCGAAGACTACCTCAAGGAGTCCTACAAGACGATTGCACTTGCGGCCTATGCGGTCTTCATGGTGCTGCTGGCCTCAACAAAGAGTATCGACGGCACGGCCGACGCACTTATCTACGAACATATTTTCTACCACAACGATGAGATGCTGGTGGTGCTGACCACGGAGCCTACCTACTTGCTGCTGAGCCGGTTGGTGCTGGCACTGGGGGGAGCCCTCTGGGTGATATTCCTCATCTATGCCCTCATCACGATACCGCTGAAGCTGCATGTCCTCCGCAAGATGACACCTTTCATCTTCACGGCACTGGTCATCTATATCCCTGTCTATTTCGAACTGCACGACCTTGTCCAGATACGTGCGGCGGCAGCGGCGGCCTTCCTGCTGATGTCGTTCCAACCGCTCTGCGACAAGCACTACGGAAAGGCCTTCCTGCTGATGCTGACAGCCATCCTGTTCCATTACTCAGCAGTGGTCTTCCTGCCCTTCCTGTTTATCGGCAACAGAGCACTCAGCACGCGAGGAAGAATCATTGTTGCGTGTGTCATCCCCACTCTCTTCGTCTGCTATCTCATGGGAAAGGACATGTTCTCACTCATCCCATCCAGCATCATGGGCGGCAAACTAGACTTCTACCAGAAGACGACGGAGAAAGGCGAATGGGCGATGGCACTGCTTTACAAGAACGTCTATTTCATGCTGAAATGCGCGATGCTGTATCTCTGCCTGTACTACTACGATCTCATCGTGAAGGAATGCCGAATGGCACCGCTGCTGATCAACCTCTTCATCGCCAGCGTACTCTCACTGATGCTGTTCTCCACCATCCCTGTGATTGCAACGCGCGTCAGCGACCTCTTCGGCATCATCGACTGTCTGGTGGTCACCTTCACACTCTACTTCGTCACACCGCGCTATGCCGCCAGAATCGGCATTGCCGTCGTGGGACTGTATATGCTTATCTACAATATGCTTGTCGCTGAATACTTCGCCTGAGATGATACAAGACCTGCACCGACTGACCGCCAAGGGCATCAGCAGACGCTCACGTTATCTGCTGGTCAACATCACCGCTTCGTTTGTGGTGAAAGGCTGGGCTGCCTTGGTCGTATTGCTGATGGTGCCGCTGACACTGGATTGTCTGGGAACCTATCAGAACGGTGTATGGCTGACCATCAGCAGCCTGCTGGTATGGATCGACCAGATGGACATCGGACTCGGCAACGGTCTGCGCAACAAGTTGGCTACCCACCTGGCCCACAACGAACTGCAGGAAGCACGCAAGGTGATCAGTTCCACGTTCTCCATGCTGACTTGCATCGTATTCCCTCTGTTGCTGCTCCTGCTGCTGTTAGTATGGGAGACAGATGTCTATAGATTCCTGAACGTCACGCCAGAGCGCATCCCAGAACTGAGAACAGCATTAGCATGTGCAGTGACCCTGGTCTGTCTGACGCTCGTATTGAAACTGGTTGGAAATGTCTATATGGGGCTGCAACTGCCGGCAGTCAGCAACCTGCTGATGGCTCTGGGGCAGACCCTTGCACTCATCAGCACCTGGCTGCTCTACACCACGGGACATGCGACATTCGTGAATGTGGTTGCCGTCAACACTGCTGCACCGATACTGGCTTATCTGCCTGCCAACCTCTACACCTTCAGGATGCGCTATCCGCAGCTATGCCCTTCACTCAGATTAGTGGATCTTCACGCTGCACTGGAGACGACAGAGCTTGGCTTCAGATTCTTCTGGCTGCAAGTCAGCAGCGTGGTACAGTTCATGACGGCAAACATCCTGATATCGAAGTTCTTCTCGCCGGAGACCGTAACCCCCTATCAGATCGCCTACCGCTATCTGAGTCTGATGCTGGTGGTATTCACCATCGTCTGCATGCCTTTCTGGACCGCCACCACCGATGCCTATGAGCGCGGCGATATGACATGGATCAGAGCCGCCAACCGCCGGATGTCGCTCATGACGGCAGGCATCGGCGTGGCACTTTGCCTGATGGTAGCCGTTTCGCCGTGGGTCTATGCCGTATGGATCGGGGACAGTTGCCAGATACCCTTTGGCATGACGGTGATGACAGCACTTTACATCTACCTGATGATCCTGAGCCTCCGCTATGCCTACTTCCTCAACGGCATCGGTGCCCTGCGCCTGCAACTCTACCTGACGAGTGTCACCATCGTCTATATCCCACTGGCCTGGTATGCCAGTCATACGACCCACGATGTACTATGGCTGCTGGCGGTGATGTGCCTGTGCATCGTCCCCAGTCTCGTAGTCAATATGATACAGTTCCACAAGATCCTCAAAGGCAGCGCAAAAGGTATATGGAGAAGGTAAGCTACAAGACGAAACTGCTGGCACTGGTGACACTCTATCATCCAGACCAGCATGATGCCGCCGAGAATATCCTGCGGTATATCGATGATGTGGACACCCTCATCATCTGGGACAACTCTCCGCTGCAGGAAAGAGTCAGCGAGCACCTTCAACAAATGCTCGGCAACTATGCAGACAAGATCATCTGGAAAGGCAACGGAGAGAACAAAGGCATCGCAATGGCCATCAACGCCGCACTCCACTACGCCGCAAAACAGGGCTTCGACCTGTTGCTACTGATGGATCAAGACAGCCAGTGGGAAGATTTCCAGACCTTCCGACTACGTGCCGAAGCATGCTATGAGGAGAAGCCAGGCCAGGTGTTCTGTCCTTATATCGACGGCAATGACACCTTTGAGAAAAGACAGGAGATTCAGCCAAAAAGATACTTCATCACTTCGGGGACGGTGATTCCCGTGAAGCTGCTCCAGCAGATTGGCGGGGCCGACGAGTCGTTCCCTGTTGACGCACTGGATCATGACTTGGCTATCCGGTTGCAGATGGCAGGTGCCGCCATCGTCTGCCTGACACAGCACACACTGCACCATCAAGTCGGCAATGCCTGCAGGATGGGGCCTTTCCATCTCTTCACCAACAACTACGGTCCTGAGCGTACCTACAGCATTGCAAGGGCACACCTTATTAAATACAGGAAGCACCGCAACTGGCTGACGGCTGCCGAGAAGCGGTTTATCATCAAGGAATACTATCTTCTGAAGTTCGCCCGTATCCTACTGGCAGAACCACAGAAACGGCAACGTCTGAGGATGTTCTTCAAAGGCATCTACGACGGTCTGACGTATGACCTTTCAAAAACAAGACAATGCCTATGAAACAGCATCCGGAGGTCTCTGTCATCATTGTCAACTACAACACGCTGCATGTCATCAAGCCATGCATCGACAGCATCGTCATGCAGACACAGGATATAGATTACGAGATCATCGTGGTCGATAATGGCTCTGACGACGGTTCCATCGAGGCACTGTCTGCCGACCCACGTATCACCTTCATCCCCACGGGCAAGAACCTTGGATTCGGGAAGGCCAACAACCGAGGGATAGCCTCGGCTAAGGGCGACAACCTTTTCTTCCTCAACGCAGACACCCTGCTGAAGAACAATGCCATCAAGATGCTCTACGACTTTGCGATAAGCTACCAAGGCCGCCTGGGGGCATTAGGATGCATCCTGGAAGATCTGCAAGGCAACCGAATCCACTCATACGGGCATTTCCCCCACATGAAAGACGACCTGAAGAAGTTGCTCTGGATACCTCTTCTCAAAGCCCTGCACCTGTACAAACAGTCTGCGGCCCTCTATCCGAAGGACTGGATGAAAGTGGACTACGTGACAGGAGCCGACCTCTTTGTGAGCCGTCAGGTCATTGAGGAATGTGGTGCCTTCCACCCTGCTTTCTTCATGTATTTCGAAGAGACGGAGATGGAACGCCGTTTCATGCTGCATGGCTACGACAACATCCTCCTGAACGGCCCTCGTATCGTCCATATGGAAGGCGAGGCCGGCAACGACGGAACAACCTCCAAGTTTATTCGAGACACCTTCAGACAACAGCGAAGCGAATACCTCTACTTCAAGCTGACTGCCCCCCGCTGGAAATACAGGCTCTACCGCATCCTCCACCCGCTGCTGAGACAGACGGTGTGGCTCTACCCTCACCTCTCTCTTTCTGATAAATGGAAATACGTCAAACAGCTTTTTGTCACTATCAACACACAAGCCGATGAATATACTTGTTGATGGACGCACATGGTCGGCCTATGCTGCCGGCGTCAGCTCATTCCTCAAGGGAGCACTGTTGGAATGGGCTGCACAGAGACCTAAAGACAGGTTCCACATCCTGCTCCCCAAAGGACTGGACGAACGGTTGGAACTTCCGGCACTGTCAGACAATATCATCCTCCACGACTATGCCAGGTGCTTCCCCAGACGTCTGCCCAACCTCATCATACTCCAGCTCCTGGTGCCCTACCTATGCAGACGGCTACACATCCACCTCTACTATGCGCCCGTTCCACATCTGCCTTTCATGATCCCTGCATCGACAAAGACAATGGTGACGGTTCACGACGTCGTGAACCTTGAGATGGCGCACACGATGTCGTGGACGAACAGAATCGCTACCAGTATCTTCTTCGGCAAGGCCATACGCAAAGCCGACCTGCTTTGGACGAACTCCCGCTATACGAAGTCGAAGGTGGAGCACTATTTCCCCCAGCGACGCTGCAAGGATATCTTCACCGGCTGTGCAACGGACAGGCGTATATTCTTCCCAAAGGCTGTATCAGACGCTGAACGGCAGGCTGTCCGACGGAAATACGGTATTACAAACCAATTCATACTCTTCGTAGGCTCCCAGGAGCCAAGAAAGAATCTGAGATTCCTGCTGAGTCTGATGCCGAGGCTCTATCAGGAGCACGGTGTCCAGCTTGTGGTTGTTGGTGGCAACAGTTGGAAAAATGATGATGTCCGAGAGATACTCCACTCCCAACGGTTCCCAAAAGAATCAACCATCTTCTGTGGTTATCTCAGCAACGAGGAGCTTGCAAGACTCTATCGTAGCGCAGCCTGTTTTGTGTCAACAGCATTCATGGAAGGGTTCGGGATGCCCCAGCTGGAGGCCATGCTATGCGGCTGTTCTGTCGTAACAGCACATAATACAGCCATGATCGAAGTAGCCGAAGGCAAAGAAGGGGCCGTCACCGTTGAAGGATATGACCCTCACCGATGGGAAGCGGCAATCCTCGACATGATGAGTCATAGAAGGACTGTAAATCCGACTCAACTAGAGAGCTACGATTGGGCAAGAATCGTTGAAGATCTTAATCACTACATCTCAGGATATTCAATATGATCTACGTAAATGGCCGATTCCTGACACGCCCCATGACGGGTGTTGAGCGCTATGCCTACCATATCTGCAAGGCAATGGCAGAACTGCAGCTGCCGTTCACTATCATCTGTCCGCAGGGGCCACTTCAGGATTGCTACGATGTCAATGGTCTGAACATCATCCGCTTCGGACGCGGTAATTCCCATCTCTGGGAGCAATGCATCCTGCCGTTTTTCTTTATCGGCAAGAAAGACTATGTAGTCTTCAGTTTCACAGGACTCGGCTCTGTTCTCATCCCCCACAAGGTGATGACCATCCACGACCTCTCGTTCCTTGAGCATCCGGGTTGGTTTTCCAAGGCTTATTACTGGTGGTATAAGATGATGACGCCGCTGGCCGTAAAAACCTCCCAACACATCATAACCGTCAGCGACTTCTCCAAACAGGAAATCCTACGCTGGTATCCGTTTGTCAGGCCAGACCATATCTGTGTAGCCCGTAATGCTACCGACAATCGGCTTTTCCGTCAACTGGCCCAAGACAACAAACCTGCCCAACGGTTCATGCTCGCAGTAGCTTCTATGGATCCCCGAAAGAATTTCAGCCGTCTGGTGGAGGCATTCAAGGAGATCAGCGACTGTCACTTGTATATTGTAGGAAACAGTCACCGTGCTTTCAACAAGAATGGTAACGACACCAAAGCATACGACAACATACACTATCTGGGCAGAGTAAGCGACGAGGATCTGGTCAGGCTCTACAACGAGGCCATCGGCTTCGTTTCCCCTTCGTTGTACGAGGGGTTCGGCCTGCCCCTGCTCGAAGCGATGAGTTGTGGATGTCCCGTCATCGCCTCGGATATCCCAGCAACCAGGGAGGTCTGCGGCACCACAGCCATCTACTTTGACCCTTACGATGCCGATGCCATCAGACAGGCGATTGTCCGTTTCCTTACGTTATCCGACGAAGACAGGCAGAAGCTCCAGGCAGCCGGACTGGAAAATGCCAGACGATACTCATGGACAGCCACGTCAAAGGCCATAATCGGCCTTGTGAGAGAAAAATCGTCGGCAAACACAATTTAGAGCCAGTATTTACGTTATGAGATTATTATGAGTATTGCATAAAACAGATTGCCGATGAAGAAAACTATACTCCAAGTTGCAAAATATTATCATCCGGTAGAAGGAGGCATCGAAACCGTCACGAAGTATATGGCAGAAGGACTGTCGCACTTCGAGAATGCCGTCATATGCTTCAGCCATGATGGTATCACGCGCGTGGATGACATCAATGGTATTAAAATCTATCGTATTGCCCCGTCCATGAAAGTATCTTCGCAAGATATCGCCTTCACCTATTACCATTACCTGAAGAAGGTCATCTACGAGCTTCAACCAGACATCATCATCCTGCACTGCCCCAACCCGTTTCTCTACCCCATCACCGCCAAACTGACGCCAAGAGACACGAAACTGGTATTATTGTGGCACTCCGATATCTTGGGCAAAGGATTACTCTACCGTCTTATCAATTATTACGAGCAGAAGATTCTGAAAAGAGCAGACCTGATACTGGCAACCAGCCCCAGCTATATCCATCCCTCCAGCCCTATCTACAGTTATCAAGACAAAATAAAGGTGCTGCCTAACGGAATCATCAAGAAGGATTTCCTTTGGCGGCCCGGCGACGAGAAAACTGTGGAGGAGATCCGGAACAAATACCACTACAAGAAAATCATCTTCTTCGTGGGCCGTCATGCCAACTACAAGGGCATCAGTTATCTGATAGAGGTAGAGAAACATATCAAGTCAGACTGTATCATCCTGATTGGTGGCAGAGGTCCGGAAACGGAAAAACTGAAGGCTAAGACGACATCAAAACGAATCAAGTTTATCGGTCGCATACCGAATGAATACCTGCGCTGCTATTACTATGCCTCAGACATCTTCGCCTTTACATCATGCACCAAGCAAGAGGCCTTCGGCATCGCTCTGGCAGAAGCCATGTATTGCGGCAGTGTTCCCGTGACCTTCACCATCGAGGGCTCAGGCGTTAATTGGGTCTCCTTGAAGGGCGAGACGGGTGAAGAGGTACCACTGGGTGATGTGAAAGACTATGCAGCAGCCATCGACAAACTGCTCGGCGACAAAGAGCTCTACATGAAATATGCCTCAGCTGGGAAAGACCGCATCACAAGGATGTTCACCTGCGAACAGTCTGTTACTGAGGCCGACAAGTTATTCCACCAACTCATCAATGAGGAATGAGAGAAAAATGTAAAAGCCCCCGGATCAAACGTATCATCGATTTCGTCATTGCAGCGCTGTGCCTGATACTGTTCTCTCCGCTGATTCTGGTGTGCTGGCTACTCATCAAGAACGATGGTCAGCCTGTCATCTACAAGCAAGAGCGCATCGGACTAGGTGGGAAACCGTTCTATATCTACAAGTTCCGCAGCATGGTGGTAGATGCAGAAAAGGAAGGAGCAGAACTACTCCAGCAGGAGAACGATCCCCGATTGACTAAGGTAGGCAGATTCCTGCGCGCCCACCATCTCGACGAACTGCCACAGCTATGGAACGTCCTGAAGGGTGATATGGCATTCGTAGGTCCACGCCCCGAGCGAAAATTCTATATCGACCAAATCATGCAGCGCGACCCACGCTATCAGCGGCTCTACGTCTTAAGACCTGGTGTCACCAGCTATGCGACCCTGAAAAACGGCTATACCGACACCATCGATAAGATGCTGGTACGCCTGGAGATGGATCTCTATTATCTGGAACACCAGTCATTGAAAACAGACATCAAGATTCTCTGGAAGACATTCAAAGACATTATATCTGGCAAAATCTTTTAAAAGATAAAGATAATGAAATACAAATATCTCAAATTAATTGCTGCCTGCCTCTTCGTCACAGGCTCCACGGAGGCTCAGGACACACTGGCAACACATGTGACCTATGATCTGACGGCGGAGACCGCTGTGGGCACAGGCGACTATACGGCATTCCAGTTAGCAGCAAATCGCCATCATGTATTGGGAACCCGTTCCAACACAGCCTATCTCCGAGGAGCCGTCAGTATTGAGCACCCTTTCTCTGAGAAGCTCAAACTCTCTGCCACTCTGGACGGCATCGCATCCATCCACGCAGACCACAAGGCCTATCTACAACAATGCTTTGTAAATCTGACTTATCAGTCTTTCTTCATTGAAGTCGGCAGCCGTGAGCAGAAACAAGTGGTTCGGGACAATCTCCTCTCCAGTGGTTCGTTTGTCAAAGGCACCAACGCCAAGCCCATACCACAAATCCATCTGGGTACCAATGATTTCTGGACGGTCCCCTACACCAAGGAGTGGCTGCAGATCAACTTCGACTTTGGCTATGGTAAGTTTTTGGACAGCGGTTATCGTGAAGACAAGTATCGCGAGGCTAGCAGCGTCAACCGTATGTACACCACGGGCGCCTATTACCACCAAAAGCATTTATACTTCCGTACCAACCCCGAAAAACGTTTCTTTGCCATGATTGGTGCAGAACACGTAGCACAATTCGGTGGCACCAATTACAGCAGAGTCAATGGCGAGCTCATCGAGAAGAGCAAACCCGCCAACCTAAAGGCATTTTGGAACGTGATACTGCCATTAGGCGACAGTAACTATTATAACGACGATGCACTTGAAGACTGGGTCTATGGCAACCATGTCGGCATTCTGACAGCCCAACTGGGCTGGAATATCAACAAGCAGCACCAACTGCAAGTTTATCTCGACGATATCTTTGAAGATGGCTCCGGCATACGAAAAAGCAACGGATGGGATGGTCTCTGGGGACTGCAATACAAGAACCGCGCATCTAGCAGACAATATGTGAGAGGGGCCGTCTTTGAATATTTCCAATCGACCAACCAATGCGGCCCACTGCACTGGGACAGCGGAGACCGCCCAGAACCTATCCGCAGCCAGATTACCGACTTGGTTGTAGGCGATGATGACTATTACAACCACATGTTCTATGGCAGCTATGCTCACTACGGTATGACTCCTGGCAATGGTCTCATTACCTCACCTATTTATAATAAAAACGGTTATACAGGATTCAGCGACAATCGTATCAAGGCTTGGCATCTGGGAGTCAACGGTGAACTTACCGACCACCTTTCCTATCTCGTCAAGGGTTCCTACCGTGAAGGTTGGGGCACCTACAAACAGCCCCTGCCAGAAAGACATCATTCTTTTGATGCTATGCTGCAGGGCATCTATACAACAGGAGCATGGCAGTTTGCCGCTGCCTATGCCTTTGACAAAGGGAATATCTACGGCAACTGTTCTACATTCAACATAAAAATCGGTTATCATGGCAAGATTCTTTAAGTCTATCATACTGTTTATCGGCCTTTTTCTGGTATCCTGTCAAGAGGGAAGAGAGGCTGGCGACCTGCTTGGACAATGGCGCATGGTGGGTTCAGATACGAAATATATCAGTTTTTCTGGCTCTATCACATGGATTCGCTGTCTGCCAGACGACGAGGTATTTGGGAACTTCCAACATATAGGAGACAGTCTTTTCATTCAGTGCTACTCCATCGAGGGAAATGTAGCCGACACTATCCTTGTTGAGGATACGTATGCCTTCAAGCCCTTCAATAACATCCGTGTAAAGATCGAATCGCTCACTTCCGACAAGCTGATAATCAGCAAGAACAGCCAGACCTGGAGTTTCGACAAGTACTAAAACATGATCTTCTTCGCTATCATTTTCTGTCAAGAAACCCACGAATAGGGAAAATCCCCGCCGGATTAGGGAAAATCCTTTGCAGGTTTGCAGGATTTGTTGTTTCTTTGCATCGTGAATCAACTCAACGAATGTCAAACAGATAAAAATGATACGATTATGAAGAAGATGTTTTTCGCACTGCTGACCATGCTGACACTCAGCATTTCAGCAAACGCCATGAGCTACGAACAGGCTCGCAACGAGGCCCTGTTCCTCACCGACAAGATGGCGTATGAGCTGAACCTGACAGACGAACAGTACGAAGCTGCATACGAAATCAACCTCGACTATCTGATGGGTGTAACAGGGCGTGACGATGTGTTCGGTACCTATTGGGAGCGCCGTAACCTCGACCTGAGTTACATATTGCTCGATTGGCAGTGGAACGCATTCCTCGCAGCTACTTATTTCTACCGCCCACTCTATTGGGAAGCTGGCTATTGGCACTTCGGCATCTATCGCCACTATCCGAGACGTGACTACTTCTACTTCGGACGCCCACATTTCTATGCTACCTATAGAGGCGGACATGCATGGCATGTTTATGGAGGACGCGGCTACTATCACGCACACTCCAACCATTTCCGCGTCGTTCACAGAGAGCATTTCGGTATGCACGACCGTTGGAACAGAGGTGACTTCCGCGGCTCACGCAACAGTTCTACCCGCATTACTGGCCATCGTGGTATGGACAACATGAGAATAGGCAATAACAGATCACACAGTGGTAACTTCAGCGGCTATCGCGGCAGTAGCAACAGAAGAGATAATAGCTATAGTGGCGGTGGGAGCTTCAGCGGCAATCGTGACAATAGCAACAGAAGAGATAATGGCTATAGTGGCGGTGGGAGCTTCAGTGGCAATCGTGACAATAGCAACAGAAGAGATAATGGCTACAGTGGCGGTGGGAGTTTCAACAGATCACAAAGTGGTAGCGGGAACTTCAGTGGATCACGAAGTGGCAGCGGTTCCTTTGGCAGTTCACACAGAGGTGGTTCATTCAGCGGAGGTGGTTCGTTCAGCGGAGGCAGCACACGTAGCGGAGGTTCATTTGGCGGCGGCAGCTTCCACGGAGGTGGATCTCGCGGCGGTGGTTCGTTCGGTGGAGGTTCACACGGCGGAGGTTCGTTCGGCGGAGGATCCCATGGCGGTGGTCATGGCCATGGCGGCGGGCTCGGAGGACAACGTTAAGCTCACAGCTTCAGCTCACGCACCTCAGCATTCATCATACGCTGTACTTCGTTCATGGCCTTGCCGTAATACACTGCCTGAATGGCTTTGTTGATGATGCCATGGCCAACAGCAAGCACCTCCTTTCCCGGGAATGTTTCTCTGACATAGTCAAGAAATGCACCAGCCCGAGAAAGGAGGTTTTCTAATGTCTCTATATCATCAGGCCACACCTCATTCTTCAGCTCTGGAATATACCGGCCCGTAAAACCACCCCAGTCACGCTCCCGCAAAAGCGGTGTTGTGACGACATCCAGATGGTGAGGCGCCGCAATCACAGCTGCAGTATCAATGGCACGTTTCAAGTCACTGGCAACAATAGCGTCCAGATGCCTATCCTTCCATTCTTCACTCACCTGAGAAGCCTGACGGAAACCATTTGCCGTTAGTTCGCCCTGTGTCTGCCCCTGCATGATCTGGTTCACATTATCCACCGTCTCACCATGACGCATTAAGTATATAGTTGTCA
>Ga0256407_10007216_pt1 | contig 16831 bp, 12 predicted proteins | sample RumenRJG_04DNA_FD_193489 | JGI IMG/M metagenome (GOLD analysis project Ga0256407, IMG submission 193489) | Bovine rumen microbial communities from Lethbridge, Alberta, Canada - RJG_04 | ecosystem: Host-associated > Mammals > Digestive system > Stomach > Rumen | place: Canada: Alberta...
CCGTCATTTTCATTCCGGGATCCTTCCAGAGAAAAATTGACAGCCGGTCACGGCAGTTCGAACACTCCCTTATATGGGGAAGCAAAAGCCAGCTAACTCATGGCTGAAGTCACAAGAATGCGCTGGCTAGTCTTTCAAGCCCATTCTTCATAAATCTGAGAAAGCCTGTTCTCCATAGCTTTGAAGAGACTGAATGCAGGCTCACTGTTTCCTCCATCGGCCTGATAACCGGTCATTCCCGGGCTGGTCAGTACAAGCTCACCTGATTTTGGGAACGCCTTTTGTCCATCGCTGTAAAGGAGGGCCTTGAAAAACGCCGGTACTTGCTTTTTGCAAGCCATGGCGCAGCAAAAAGTTTAGTATCCGCTGTGTTTTTCACGGAGCGGGAGCGTCCCGACGAAACAGCGATGTACAAAAGGCGCATTGTTTTCAGCAGGCTGTAACGCCGATCATTCCCGGGCCGATCATTATAAAGCTTCATTAGTGTCTCCTGTCCTGTTTCATGGTAAAATAAAAGTGCCGCCAGTCGGCCCGATACTAAAAGAGTCTCCCCTATATTGCGACAAGGACACTGAAGCGAAAGGATCAAGCATTTTGAAAAGAACGCTGTCATTTGTTTTATCTATATTGATGGTTTTACTGCTCCTGCCCTATTCTGCTGCCGCGGAAAAGCCTTCTGCCCCTGAAGGGCCTGCCTCCGCCAGGGACCGGGTCGTCCTGACGATCGGCGACAACAGCACACGTTCCGGCCCCCGCTTTAATAAAAATCTTGGCGTGTGGCAATATCTGGCGGAACTGGTGGGCGTGGAGATCCGGTATGATTATATGTCTGACGAGGAGTACGCTGCCAGGCTGGCCAGCGGAGATCTTCCGGACATTGTCGCAACCAGCAAAAACCTCTCCAGGATTCTGGATAACGGCGTGGCTCTGAATGCCGATCCCTATCTGGAGGAATATTGTCCCAATCTCCTTAAGGGAGACGCGCGGGTAACCTATGATGTGTTCAAACAGCTGGGGAATGAAGAGGACGGATTCTATTTCTTCCCGGCCAAAATCGGATATAACGGCGTCGGGTACGACAACGAGACCAGCGCCCGCGGTTATGTTGTCCGCTGGGATTATTACAAAGAGCTGGGATACCCGCCCATCAACAATGAAGATGATTATCTGAATGTGCTCCTGCAGATGCACGAGAAGCACCCTTTCACGGAGGATGGTTATCCCACCTATCTGTACGGCGCCGACAACTTCAGCGGTTATGACACCGCTTTCCGCGCCGAACTCAGCCTCGATTACTGGGCTCCCTACAAGTATCAGAACAATATGTTCACGAATGAAGTCTATGACGGATATGTAGATTCGGCCCATTCCATGTGGTGGGCATGCATGGAATGGGAAAACAAGCTCTACCGGGCAGGCAGGGAGAACGGCTCTTACGATCTGGAACTCTTTACCCAGACCCAGGAGCAGTTCGAGGCCAAGTGCGCCCGCGGCCAGTATCTGGGACTGCACAGCGTGAAAAGGACTTTATACAACGAGAGCGTCAAAAAAGATCCGGATACGCTTGCCGGATACAATATCATTCCGACTGCCGCCGCCAATTATTATACCAACGTCTATCAGCTGCTGGGCAACGGCCCCGGCTATATGTGGTTCATTTCAGCCAACAGCCCCCATAAAGAAGAGGCTCTGAAGCTCTTCAATTGCATGTGCGATCCTGATTTCGTGCGGGAGCTTACTCTTGGCCGGCGTGGAGAAACATGGGACTACGATGAGGACGGGGTTCCCCGGATGAACGAATACGGCCAGCAGCAGCTGGACGCCTACAAGGCAGGCAGTACCGATCCGGAGAACTATTTTGTCAAGTGGGGAAGCTTCGATATAATGCCCAGCAACTGGCCCCTCCTGCGCGATAATTCACCCCACCCGGACGGATATTCACTGGATTTCGCCACGATCACCCGTGAATACACAAAAGCCACTATGACTAATAACATCTCCCTGGATATATGTGAGCATTATGGGGTAGAACTGCCTACGGACGCTTTCTATCAGGCAGGCGGGCTGGATTTCCGAAATGACTGCGGAGAGGCGATCTCATCCTGTCTGAGCAGTCTGGACCGGGACCAGCTCCGTATCCTCTCTGAGGCGGAGGCGCTCCTGCAGCAAGTGCAGGTGGATCTGGTCCTTGCGGAATCGGATGAAGAATGGCAGGCGGTCCGGGACGAGACGATCCGAAAACTGGTCGGTATGGGAGAGCCGGAAGTCTTCCGGGCTTATCAGAAAATGTGGGACAAAGCCGCGGACGTCGTCGTTCCCATGGTCAGGCAGATGCAGGTCCGGAACGGGGTGGAACCTTATACACCGGAACAATACTCTGATCACGGGAACGGAACGGAGGTAAAACAGCCATGAAGCAAAAGCTGAAATCACTCCAGATTCGTATGCTGCTGCCGGTGATCATCATGACCCTGTTCATCGTCACAATGCTGACTACACTGTTTTCGCGCGCTTACATCAGCATGATCCTGCAGCAGGAGCAGGAAGTGAACGCCGCCGGATTTGATTCAATCTCCCGGTCGATCACCCCCCTCATCGATTCGTCCATCAGTGAAGTCCGGAACATCATAACGGACAGCAGGGTATCGGGCTACGCAAGACTGCAGTATAGCTCCCAAGTGGAACTGATCCATGCCAGGATCAGCTGCCTGGATTATCTGAGGACAGAAATCGCGCGCCACGAAGGGATCTTCGGCCTGCTTTTCATGCGTCAGGACGGAAGCCTGTTCGGAACGCTGCCGGAGGGGAACTTTTTTCTGGACGATCCGAAGGACAATCCTCTTTCGGAGGATCTGAAAGCACAGATACTGAATGCCCCCCGCGGACAGACTGTCTGGGCAGGTCCTGTTTCCGGGGCTGCCCTGTATGGATTTGAAAACGATAATACGCCTCAGAGCATCATGATCGCTGCCTGGAAATCCATTGATGCGAATTACGGTGAGTGCTATGTCATGGTGCTGATGGACGAGTCCATTTTTGAAAAGCTGTTTACGGCAATGGAAGACGGGAAAAGCACCTGGCATCTCTTTACGGCAGATCAGACAGAGATTTACCACACGGGTCAGAATGCGTGCCCCAACCCGGGGCGGCTCATCAGCGAGAGCAACAGCGATACGGTCTTCCAAGATGAAAACGGGAATCCTGTAAGCGCTTTTTCCATGACCATGACATCCCCCGACTGGACCTTGGTCAGGGAAGTTTCCATGGGGGATTACGATCAGGTGATCCGCCGTGTCCGCAGTACGATCTTCCTCATCGCCATAGTAGTATTGTTGATCGCCCTGGCTATCTACCGCCTGTGGCTCAAAAAGTTCATGCTTCAGTTCAATGCCCTGCTGAAAGGGATCAACCGGATGGGAGAAGGCAAGCTGGATCCCGTCCCGTCTGCTCCCTTTACGATCGGAGAATTTGAAACGATGCAGCAGGAAATCGACCGGACAAGCCGCGCCCTGAACCAGCAGATGGATACCATCCGCCAAATGGAGCGGGAGAAGATGGAACAGGAAAATATGATCAGGCAGCAGCAGCAGATCTTAAAAGAGCTGAGAACTGCCAGGCAGATCCAGAAAAGTGTGCTGCCGCATATTTTCCCGCCCTTCCCGGACCGGAAAGAAATCGACCTGTTCGCGTCCATGGATCCTGCCAAGGACGTAGGCGGGGATTTTTACGACTTCTACTTTATCGATGAAGATCATTTGTGCCTGGTCATAGCAGATGTGAGCGGCAAGGGAATCCCCGCCGCTCTGTTCATGATGCTCTCCAAAAGAATTCTTGAAGATTTCGCCAGACAGGAGCACACCCCGGACCAGATCCTGGAGAAGACCAACGAACTGCTCTGCGACAATAACCAGGCCGAAATGTTCGTGACCGTCTGGCTGGGGATCCTGGAAATCTCCACCGGCAGACTGGCTGCCGCGAACGCGGGCCATGAATATCCGGCAATACGCAGAGAGAACGGCCGCTTCGAACTCTATAAAGACAGACACTGCTTCGTCCTGGGTGGAATGGAGGGCAGGACCTACAGGGGCTATGATCTTCAGATCAGCCCGGGAGACAAACTCTTTGTATATACGGACGGTGTTCCGGAAGCGACCGACGCCAATGGCGAATTGTTCGGTACTGAACGTATGATCGCGGCTTTAAATACCTGCGCCGACAGCAGTCCCGAGCAGATCCTCCACAAGGTAAAAAGTACAGTGGATGCTTTCGTGGGCGATGCCGAGCAGTTCGACGACCTGACTATGCTGTGCCTGGAATACAAGGGACCGGAATAAAAAAGGCCGGAATAAAGGGACCGGAATAAAGGGAACGGAATAAAGAGACCGGAATAAAGGGAACGGAATGAAGGGAACGGAATGAAGGGAACGGAATAAAGGGAACGGAATAAAGGGAACGGAATAAAGAGACAGAGCATCCTGAGGAGAAAGAGGGTCAGGAAATGGACATAATGCGTTTTAAAATGCCGGAAGAGGAAATGCCGGTGGAAAAGCAGATTTTATTTTTCAAGGAACAGTTTGAAAGATTTCTTTCTTCAAAGGCGCTCGCGGATGTACTGAAAATACTTGGGACAGATCTGAAAAGCCTGAAGCCTATGTATGACGGACGGAAGCACAAAGACGGAAATGTTGTAGAAACGCAGCTGCTGGAGAACAGAGATGATCTGGAACCGTTCAGGGAAAGGCTCTATCCTTTGCTTGATGAGCTTGGTTTTTTCCGGATCAATAAGCCTCTTCACGCGGAAAACAGCCGCATTCTGATCCTTGGCGGAAGCCTGAATACCTGTTTCGTACGAAGCAGGCACGCAAAGACGATCATAAATTCTTCAACCCGAAGTGTAGACGGACTCGCCTGTTACCGTCCAGTCAATCCGGTAGAGCGAAAAATGTCGAAATACAATTCCTTTGCGGACACGGAGTTCGGAGTCCTCTCCGATGCCCTGGCGCAGGTATTTGATCGTTCCGGACAAGTTTATGAGGATGATTTCCAGACCAACCGGAATATCAACAGTATCTCCTGTATAAGGACCTATCCACGCAGCGGTGACGAATGCGGTCTCCATGTGTTTGCGGCATCATCGTCAGAGCCTCATATCAGGCGCGCAGACACTGCCGACACCATCCGCTTTTATCTTCAGCATGCAGAACTTCAGCCCCCGGAATCACTTCTTTTTATAACAAGCAACCGCCACTGCAACCGCCAGTTTCTGCAGATCCTCAATGCCATGCTGGCGTCCCGGGCCGTGATTCCTTTTGATATCATAGGATGCACACCCGATCATCTCATCGTGAAAAAAGAAACCTATATAATATTTCAATTCATTCAGGATCTGATCGGCATCATCGACTGGATCGAACGATTTCAAGCCGAATTCTGCTGATATACATGAATTGCATAGTAAAAGCAGTCCCGCCTGCAGGTTTCTTTTTTCGCGCACTCCAGAGGATTATGATACGGCAACGTGCCGCTGCCTGTGATGCCGCAGAGGATCACACGCCTGATGCGGATTTCTTTTTCCGGAAGACGGTCATAAATACTGTAATCCTCTTTAAATATGAATAACTACACCGGCAGTTCATTGTTTTTGACAATGTCATAGGGATCGACTTTCAGATAGCACTCCGCGTACCTGACAGATTCCCGGCTGAAGAGCTGTGCCCCCCTGAGCCTGTTCAGTGAGGTAATTGAGTCCCTCTGTTTGATCTGGTCTTCATGGAATTCAATCAGTCTGCGTTTTTCATCAATGCTGTCCGTGATGTCGATAAAGTGAGTAGGCTGGTGAAAGGGCGCGAACACTTCGTAAATGAAGCAGTCGGGAGCCGCCTTCTGTTTTTTTATAGCCATGCAGCACATTTCACAGGCAGCCCTGTGGTCCGGATGAACACTTTCATGCCAGGGCAGGAACACCTTGGTGTAAAGCGTGAAATCAATCTGATCTGCCGCCTCGTAGTGCCCAGGCAGTGTAGTGTCTTCATAGCCCAGCCATACTGCCCTGCGCGGCTTTACGTAATCCATTTCAGCGTCGAACTGTCTCCTTCGGATCAAGGCTTCTTCCTCAATGCTTTTTTGGTGATTGCCATGGCTTCCATCGCTGATCACATATATATCTGTCTGGCCCGGCATCATATGCAAAGCCGCAAAAGCGCCCAGGCATTCATCGTCGGGATGCGGCGCTATGACAGCAATTACATCGTCCTTTTCAAATTTCAATTCCCGAATCATAGTTTCTCCTATTCTGCTCATACCTGTAGCCATGACCTGCTGTTCACATACATTTCTACTCATATCTGTGGCCATGACCTGCTGTTCACATACATGTATAAATAAACTGCGCATTACTTCGCGCGTCACGCGCTCTCTCATCGTTCCTGCTCACACCTTGCGGGTTTTTTCTTGTCACACCCACCGGATCTTTCCGGCTCACACCTTCACCCTCAATCTGGTCTGGTTCATGCCCAGAACATAGTCATATTCCATGGATGAGACCACTTTCTTTAAAACCTGCATATTGGAGTATTCCTCCGGCACGGCGGAAACATCAAATGGTCTTCCTATGCTTCTGAAATCCATCAGCACATATTCCGGGTATATTTTCAGAAGTATATCCATATAATCGATCCGGGCTCCTTTGCTCTGATCCAGGGTATACATGCTCATTTCCTCCACGGAAAGGGCTGTGAGCGCCGCCAGGGGGCCGCTCATGTTTTCTTTATGGCAGAAGTCCTGTATTTTTTCCGCCAGGGAAGAGATCTCCTGAGTATCCATATGGAGGGTACAATCATAAACAGGAATCTCCGCCACCTCATTCTCCAGCAGCAGAATTCTGCTGTATTTTCCTCCCGAACGCGCTGAAATGAAAGAATTGATCAAGAGTATCCCGCACAGCAGCAAAACTGAAAGAAGAGCATAGGCCATCCAGAGTCCGCTGATGCCGAACAGTTTCGTCAGCAGAAGGGCAAGGGGCACAATGCCGGCAAAGCCGTCAACAAGACTGATCAAAAAAGCATAAGTCCGGCGGCCGATCACAGGGAAGTAATACATATAAATTAATGTGAAGCCCCGGAAGATAAACATGATGGAAAAGATCCGTATGCCTGCGGCGGCCGGAGCGGCGGCCTCGGGCGGAATATTGTAAAGTGCCAGTATTCCCTGCGGCCACAATTCGAAAAAGAGCAAAAAAGCCAGGTTGGCGGCGAACTGAATCCTCAGCACAGTCTTCAACAGTATTCTTATTCCCGAGAAATCCCTCTGGCCGTAGAGAGAGGCTCCTATGGGAACCATTGCGTCGATCACACCGCTTATGAAGACGGAAACCATGGATACTGCCTGCATGCATACCGCGAAAATCGCGACACCCGTCATACCCGCCAGGCTTAATGCAAGACTATTTGAAAAAGCGATCTTGATGCAATAGCCGATCTGATTGGCTGACGGCGCAATGCCGACAGACGCCATCTGTGCCAGAAGCCCGGTCTCGCGCAGGGATATTCTGGTGAAGGGCAGTTTTATCTTTTTTGCCGCGCACAGAATCAATACGATCACAAAACCTGCCGCATAGCCGGTCAGGGTAGCCAGGGCCGTTCCCGTAATCCCCAGGGAGAAAAAGCGAATATAGACATAATCCATGATGAGATTTATGACATTTGCTGTTATGTTGATAAAAGTGCCGGTCCCGGGGTGGCCGAACGCAGGCGTAAAATTGATGATGATCTGTAAGGGTATGATAAAAATGCCCGAAATGATGAGGATCCTGCAATAAGGCAGAAACATCGGGCGAAACTCGGGTGCCCTGCACAGCCATGCCGATATGCTGCCGGAAAACATGCTTCCGAACACAAGAATCGCAAGCGCAATGAGAATGCCGGCAGCCATGGTAAGAGAGAAGACCCGGTCAGCTTTTTTCTCATCGTGTCCCCCCATAAATCCGGCATACAATGTGGATCCGCCGACGCCCAGAAGAGTAAATATCACAGCATACGCGATCATCAGCGGCGCACCGATATTGACAAGGCTCATCGCGTTTGAATCTATCATATTTGCCACTACTATGCTGTCCACAAACTCATTGAGGGACATGGCCATGGAACTGAGAACAGCCGGCAGCAGAAACTGAAAGAATTTTTTGTTCAGGATTATTCCGTTTCTCATATTATGCCTCTTTCCATCCTCCCAGATCCCGATCGTTCAGGATTTTTCCGTTTCGCATTTATTTTGCGATTCTTTCACATCTCCCTGGTTCCGATCGTCCAGGATTTTTCCGTTTCGCATTTATTTTGCGATTCTTTCACATCTCCCTGATTCCGATCGTCCAGGATTTTTCCGTTTCGCATTTATTTTGCGCTTCTTTCACATCTCCCTGCTTCCGATCACATATCCCTTTATTCCCATCGACGGTTCCTCTATGCGCAGTCCCTTAATATTTAAAAGCAGTTCCGCGCCCTCTTTTTTGTAAGATAGATATTCGTAGGTATTATGGGGAATAATGACCTTTCCGCCCGGTTTCACCTTGTCTATTGTATCGAAGATAAGTTCAAGGCACTCGGACTCACTGAGCTCGGGCATGACATCCTGATAGCCTATGATCACATAGTCAAAACCCTTATGGGCATCGCTTAAAGTCTGTGGTGTGACAGTCTGGATTCCGTCTTTATGCCATTCGCTGTCACCTGCCGCAAGTATCGCTCCACGGCAGCCGCACTCCTCTATGATTTTTTCAAAATCGGGCCTGCCTATATCGGCGCCCTCGAACCATCTTCTTGACATTCCATCGTTCAGCAGGAATCCAAAGTATTTTTTCTCGATCTCCCTTAAGAGAGCAAGGTCACCCTTTACTACACCCTCATCATCATGAACAAGGTAAATCAGCCCGCCCGCACTTTCAAGATCCCTTGTTTTTTTGTAAAATGTCGCGGCATCATTTTTACCGGCAACGATTTTATAGGTACTTCTGAGCTGTCTGGCCACAACCCAGACAGGATGATTCTCAGCCTCCATGTCTTCAGGGACCATGATCATCTTAATCGCGGCCTTGCGCAGAGGGCGGTATGATTTTTTGAGGTCAAGCATAAAGCCTTTTTCATCAAGCAGAGCGTCCAGCAGCGTATCTGTTTCGTGCTGGCCGAAGATCATATCAAGATATTCCGCGGGCATGGAAGCACCCATGGGACGGCAGTTCACCTCGATCAGGACCGGTCCCTTTTCGTCTATCATATACTCACCGTGTATCAGACCGTATTTATAGTGGATCGCGTCCGCCACTTGAAACGCATATTCGATAAGTGCAGTATGGCCGGCTTCGAGGCGGGTGATCATTTCCGCATAATCATAGATATATCCGCCCTCGGCCGTCTTTACCTTGTTATATCTCATAACAGAAGTAAGTCTGTGCTTACCCTTGCAGGACACGGTGTTGACAATATATTCAATGCCTACGATCCGCTCCTGCACAATGACAGTCTCGATGGGCCTGCCGTATATATCCTCCCATGTCAGAAGAGTATTGACCGCGTTCCTTACCTCTTCAAGGTTATCGCACAGAAACACCCCCTGGCTTCCCGCGCTTTGACGGGGCTTAATGACCGCTGTCTCAAGCCCGTTTTCCCTGCAGAACTGCAGAGCCTCTTCCGCAGTTCTGACATTTCTGCTGTTTATATACCTGATGCCCGCCTGTTTGAGCGCCTCCTGCATAGAATCTTTCCGGGTCATGCAGTCAATATTTTTATACTCGTTTCCCAAAAGGCCGAGATCCTCAGAAAGACGCGTCGCAAGCATGACACCCTCATCGGCACCTGCCACTACAAGAAGGGGGTCATACCCTTTCACAAGGGCCAGAGTCCGGGCATAATCATCCGAAGCCTTCAGGATTGTGGGAGTGCGGTAAAAGGATTTATAGGACGAAAGGTAGAATTCCCTCTCATCATCAGTCAATACACCCGATGACTCCAGAACGATGGGATTATAACCTCTTCTCACTACATCCTCCACAAAATTATATCCGGTTGAAACGGCATCCACGATAATGATATTTCGCATGAGATTTCCTTTCTGATTGTAATATGGGAGACAGTAGGAGGGGACGGTTCTTTGTCTCCTCCAGAGACCGGGGAGACAAAGAACCGCCCCTTCCCTGTGACTGTACGCCTCAACTAAGTATGATTAAACAGCCTTAAGCTGCCCGTTGTTACGGGAATAACTATAGGCAATCATACATTCTTGACCCGTAATTGTCATTCTTGACCCGTAATTGTCATTCTTCACCGTCTTCAATCATGTCAACAATTATATCAAATAAGCGTCATATTTTTTTCTGTTCATCTTAAGGTTATTCTAAGTTTCATATCAGATAATATCCCCGGATAACGAAAGCGAGGTGACGATGCATATGAAATCCGGTATCGAAGAAAAAAAAGAAATCCATTACCGGCACGAATGGAAGCACGAAATCTCCTGGTCTGATCTGCTCTCCATAAGACAACGGCTGCGGGCAATTGCCAAACCGGATCCACATGCAGTGGATGGAAGGTATCTGATCAGAAGCCTGTATTTTGACAATCTGAATGACAAGGCACTTCGGGAGAAGATTGACGGGGTAAACAGACGGGAAAAATTCAGGATCCGCTACTACAACAATGATCCTTCTTCTGTCATTCATCTTGAAAAAAAGAGCAAGCTGAACGGCCTGGGGACCAAGTACTCCGCTCCTCTGACAGCAGAGGAAGCTCAAAAGATTGTGGACGGTGATATCGACTGGATGCTCCGTTCTCCCCACTCCCTCATCCAGGAGCTGTACTGTAAGATGCGTTATCAGGGGATCCGGCCCGTGACGATCGTCGATTACACCAGAGAGCCCTTTATTTACAGCCCCGGCAACGTCAGAGTCACATTCGACTATGACATCCGGACGGGAATGAGATGCACAGACTTCCTGAATCCGGATTGTGTGACCGTTCCGGCAGGCGATGCGGGGATCATCCTGGAAGTGAAGTGGGATGCCTGGCTGCCGTCGATCATAAGGGATGCCGTCCAGACACCCGGAAGACGGGTCTGTGCCTTTTCCAAATACGCTCAGTGCAGGATATACGACTGAAACGGCCGCTTACAGATATACTTTTTTACGACTGTAAAAGGAGACAAGAGACGGTTCTTTGTCTCCCTCATCTCAAAAAAAAGAGACAAGGGACGGTTCTTTGTCTCCCTCATCTCAAAGAAAGAGACAAGAAGAGACAAGGGACGGTTCTTTGTCTCCACGATCTCAGAGCAGAAAAAGAGCCGTCTTCTTCCGGTTTCAAAAGATAAAGATAAGATAGATAAGATAAGGATTAAATAAGGAAAAGATAAAGGAAAAACAGGAGGGAATATGACATTCTCAGAAATTTTCAAATCAAGTTTTTTATCAAATATTACAGCTGTCAGCATGTTTGATATGGTGCTCGCGCTTGTTCTGGCCTTCGGCCTGGGCGTATTTATTTACCTGATCTACAAAAAGACCTACGCGGGCGTCATGTATTCGTCATCTTTCGGTGTAACTCTGGTGGCACTCACCATGATCACGACACTTGTGATCCTTGCCGTGACCAGCAACGTAGTACTTTCTCTCGGTATGGTCGGCGCTCTTTCCATCGTCCGCTTCAGGACCGCGATCAAAGAGCCGCTCGATATTGCCTTCCTTTTCTGGTCCATCGCCGGCGGCATAGTCCTGGCAGCCGGAATGATTCCGCTGGCTGTATTCGGCAGTGTGCTGATCGGCCTCATTATTCTTTTTTTTGCCAACCGGAAAGAGCACACAAATCCCTACATCATTGTCCTGGAATGCGACGGTCATGACAGCGAGCAGAAGGCAATGGCCTTTCTCAAAGAAAGAACCAATAAGTGCACTGTCAAGAGCAAAACCGCCCGCAAAGGCAGCGTGGAAGTCAATCTTGAGATCAGACTCAAAGATGACAACACAGATTTCGTCAATCAACTGTCAGAGCTGGAAGGCGTAGGCAGCGCGGTATTGGTGAGCTATAACGGAGACTACATGGGCTGATCTTAAGGAGGAAAAAACATGTCAACGCAATCAACGCAAACTACACTGGATAAGATCTGCGTTGCCATCGTCGTATGCAGTCTCCTTTTGACGGCGCTGTTTATAAACGGTGAATCTCTGGGAATCACTAAAATCGTGGATGAGGACGCGGACCAGAATTCTGATACGGAATATTTCACTTCCAAAGACCAGGACGGGGACTGGGACAGCTCAGAGGCGACCGTGATCACATTGAAGGGAAATGAAGCCGTCATCTCCGGAAACGGCGCCTATACAAGTGACGGGAACGTAGTGATCACGAATGCCGGGTACTACGTATTTTCCGGCTCTCTCACTGATGGTTATCTGTCGGTAGACGCCTATGATTCCTCCAAAGTCTTCATTCGGCTCGATGGTGTAGAAATCAATTGCAGCGACGATGCATGCATCCGGGTGGATAAGGCCGACAAAGTCTTCCTGACACTCGCGGAAGGCAGTCAGAATACCCTGACCAGCGGTTCGACATACTCGGACCAGGCCCTCAGCGACGGGACAGACGGAACTGTTTTCGCCCATGATGATCTGACAATCAACGGCAGCGGAAGCCTCACGGTGAACGCAGCGTACAGACATGGAATAGCGGCCAATGATGATCTCGTCATCACAGGAGGAACGATCACCGTGACTGCCGCGGCGGACGCCATTCACGCAAATGACAGCCTCCGCATCAAGCAGGCTTCGATCACAGTCGATGCGGGCGATGACGGCCTTGTCACTTCCAATGAAAAAGAAAACGGATATCTGTATATAGAGTCCGGAACCATAAATGTGACAGCTGCAGATGACGGCATCCACACGACCGGAGAAATCACGCTGGCAGGCGGAGACATTACCGTTTCCGCAGGAAATGACGGCATTCACTCCGATACTTCCATATATATCCGGAACGGAACACTGCTAATCGACAAGTGCTATGAAGGAATTGAGGCACTGATCATTGATGTCTCCGGAGGAGATATCACCATCTCCCCCACAGACGACGGTTTCAACGCCAACGGCAACAGTGACAGCCAGATTGGTGCAGGAGGCATGGGCGGCGGCATGGGAAGAGGCAAGGGTGATCGGGGAGGCATGCATGGCCCTCAGGATACAGGCTCCGGGGCTTCGACCGGAGATATGCCGACTCCGCCCGATATGAATTCCACTACTTCGGCAGGAAATATGCCGGCTCCGCCCGATATGGATTCCACTACTTCGGCAGGAAATATGCCGACTCCGCCCGATATGGATTCCACTACTTCGGCAGGAAATATGCCGACTCCGCCCGACACGGATTCCGAGGCTTCAACCGGAGATATGCCGACTCCATCCGATATGAATTCCAATGTGAATTCAGATATGAACTCTCAAATGAGTTCCGACAGGAATTCTCAAATGAGCTCCGACACGAATTCTCAAATGAGCTCCGACATGAACTCTCAAATGAGTTCCGGTATGAATTCCGGGGATGGCAATTCAAAGTCGTCCACTGCCGCTAATGATGAGGAAACCTACATCAGCATCAGCGGCGGGACTATCAGGATCATCAATGAAGCCGGCAATGACGCTGACGGTCTCGATTCCAATGGCGATATTTTCATAAGCGGCGGATCCATCTACGTGAGCCTTCAGGGCTCCGGGTCTAACAGCGCTGTTGACTTCGGCAGCGAAAGCGGCGGTGTTGCTGAAATCTCCGGGGGCACAATCATCGCATGCGGAGCTTCGTCCATGGCAGAAGCATTTGATTCCTCTTCTACACAGGCTTCCATACTCTACAATACCAGCACAGTGGCGGAAGCGGGCACCACACTTTCAATCAAAGATACAGAAGGCGACATACTACTGTCCTGGGAAGTTCCCTGCAGCTTCTCCTCTGCCCTTGTGAGCTGTCCGCAGCTTGAAACAGGCGGCACATATACTGTCTCGATCGGAGATGATACAGAAGAAATCACCTTGGAAGAAATCTCCGCCTCCTATGGTGACGCACAGAGCAGTATGTTCGGTGGAAAAATGAACTGGGGCGGTATGAGGCCCCGTGACGGCGGATTTGACAACAACATGAATATGAATCAGGACGGCGTTTCCTCCGGAACTGCCTCCACAGGCAGCACAGATTCGGCGGCTGCAGATTTTTCAAAAGGTATGCATAGAAGACCTGAAGATATTCAAATACCTTCAGATATTGCAGGAACAACCGGCACAAGCCAGATTGGCTCAACACAGACAGGACAAACGACATCTGATATGGCAGAAATGCCCGGCACAAGCCAGATTGGCTCAACACAGACAGGTCAAACGACATCTGATATGGCAGAAATGCCCGGCACAAGCCAGATTGGTTCAACACAGACAGGACAAACGACATCTGATATGACAGAAATGCCCGGCACAAGCCAGGATGGCTCAACACAGACAGGACAGATGCAGGACAACTATATGCCCTCCGACACGAACCACGGAGGAATGACAGGCACCTCCTTGCAGCAACAACAGGACCAGCCTCAGGAGGAGGAAGACCAGACTGACGAGGCAAAGACAAACGCAGAACCGGTCGATCTGAAAACCTGGTGTATCCTGGGTGGCTGTGCACTACTGCTGATAGCAGGAATTGCAATCGGCACACTCTATAAAAGACACTAATCATCGCCGGTACAGCCAAACTGCATAGCCGTACAATTGCCAAAATCAATTACATCAAAATCACCCCCGCGCCAAATGATATGCCTGCCTGCTTTATGGCAGCATATCAGCCTGGTGCGGGGGCACTATTTTTTTAAAATAAGAGACAGCGAACCGTCACCCCTTCCTGTCTCCTGTTATTTTGAAAAAAGAGACAGAGAACCGTCCCCTGTCTCTTTTGGGAACGCTCTCTGTCTCTCTGTCTGTTTTCTGTCGTTTAAGTGATTATCTGGTATTTAGTGGGCATCAATTGCCTCGCCGCCATTGTTGACCACATCCAGATACCATTCATTCATAATCTCGTTAAGTGTGGGACTGCCTTCGGGAACGTTGGCCTTGAAGAGGACCTCATAGCTGTCACCATCTTCAAATTCATGGACCTCCCTGACCAGGTTCTGTCCATCAGGGTCAAAGAAGAAGTCATAACGCGTATTTTCCTGCGGAACTGTGAAGACAACATACTCTCCGTCAGGAGCCTCAATGTCGCCCGCATTTTCGAAGGAAACGTCTTTGAGTTTCTCAAGATGAGGCGCCGGATCAACAGCCGCGGGTCCCCACACACCATGTTCCAGGGAAGAAAGGGTATAATCTGTAAAGCCCTGGTAGGCAATTCTTGCAAGATAAATATCGAGGTTAGTGTTGCTGAGTTTATCAAGAATCAGGCCGTTATCATTTACGAAGGTTTCGGGAACTGTCGATGCCCACTCATTGAGCTTGCTCCACACTTCCATATCCTCTTCAGTGATATCGGACTCCCGCGCGATCCGGACATCTGTCGGATGGTACTGAATAAAGTATGTGCCGTCCTCGTTTCTGGCGATCACATCCTCTCCGGACATATCATCGCATTGTTTCTCGTGAAGAGTCTCCTCATTTGTGGTTCCGATACTGAACAGCCAGCCAAGACCATTCTCTTCTTCTCCCTGAGCCTTTGCGGCATCAAGAGAAGCCTGCTCATACACTTCAAAAAGGATTCCGTCCTCATTGTCCTCAGCAGCTTTGACGTTCAGCAGATCATTATATGCAGTCGGAACAGACAGCACATACTCTTTATTCGTGTACTGCACGACATCCTCTGCTGCGACAGCTGCTGTTGCCGCTTCCGCCGCCACGGAAGTCTCCCCGACAGCCTCTTCAGCCGGAGCTTCTGTTGCCGCTTCCGCAGCTGCTAAAGTCCCCCCGACAGCCTCTTCAGCAGGAGCCTCTGCTGCCGCTTCAGAAGTCTCCCCGACAGCCTCTTCAGCAGGAGTCTCTGCTGAAGGTGTCTGCTGCTCCTCTGCGGGAGGATTCCCCGCGGGAGCATTCGAAGAAGCCGAGCCGCAGGCTGCCAGGCTCATTGCCAGCAGAACAGCGGGAATCATTGCTGCAATCCTGTTTTTCATCATGTTTATTCCTTCCTAAATAATTAGTTGTGAAAAAAAATTGTAAAAAAGCACGTCTTCCTTTTTGTGCAATTCTTTAATCAATTCCTTTTGGAAAAGACTTCTGTCAATTTCTTTTGGAAAAAGCGTTAGTCAATTCCATTTGAAAAAAGATTGTGAAAGGCGGCTCTTTTTACTTTGATTAACATTATTTTTTCGTAATAATCGCTCTCTTATGCGTGCCTTTTCCAATTGCTCCTTTCTCATCGGATGCCGCTACGTTGAAGAGAATCTTCCTGCCATCGATTTCAGCGATCTCGACTTCACAGGTCACCTTTCCTCCTTCAGGGGTCGCCGCGAAATGCTTGACTTCCACTGCCATACCGACAGAGCCTTTCCCCTCTTCCAGATTCTGTGCCAGCAGATCCGCGCAGGTAAGTTCCATCAGGTTGATCATGCTGGGGGTGGAGAAGACATGAGGCAGCTCAACCTGGGGAAGCTGGCTGTCCAGATGATCCGCGCACATCTCAGCTGTGACATTAATGGTAATTGTGTTCTTCATCCCTACTTTTAATTCCATAGCAACTTTCCTTTCTAAAATTAGTGATGTACCCACGGACGACTTCGTCGGCCGGGGCTTCGCGAGACTGACCAGCCTCGCAGGGTCAACACATACCCTCTATCCCCT
>Ga0256407_10007219_pt1 | contig 16825 bp, 7 predicted proteins | sample RumenRJG_04DNA_FD_193489 | JGI IMG/M metagenome (GOLD analysis project Ga0256407, IMG submission 193489) | Bovine rumen microbial communities from Lethbridge, Alberta, Canada - RJG_04 | ecosystem: Host-associated > Mammals > Digestive system > Stomach > Rumen | place: Canada: Alberta | collected...
TTTTTATTTTGTATAATATAAGTAATATTATATTAGATTTAATTTGAATGTTTTATTAATTATTTTTATTTGGATATTATTATTATTTTTAAAAAAAATTTAAATAAAAATTTAAAATAATAAAAGAAAATAAATTAAATAAAACTAAAGAAGATTAGTATATTCATTTTCAAAATCAACTTTATTAATTGCATTTTTCAAATTATCAATTAAATAATAACTATATCTAAAAGATTCATCTTTATCTAAATTAGATTTATTTAATTCATAATTTCTTTGAGGATTATAAGTCATATAACTTGTATTAACATTAACTTGAGGACTCATATTATATTGATTATTATTTACAATATTACTCATATTTAATCTTTGATTAATTAAATTATTATTATTATTATTATCAATTGTAGTATTATATGTTTTTAATCTTGATAATGATTCTTTATAAACATTTTCTCTTTTTTTTAAATTTGAAATTTCATTTTTTAAAAGTTTAATTTCATTATTATATTTTTGTTTTAAATTATCAATTTCTCCATTTTTATTTTCTAAATCTTTATATATTTGTTGATTATCTTCTTTTTTTTGTTGTAAATCATTTATTGCATTATTATATGCCATTTCAAATTTTTGACATAATTGATTTAAATTTTCTATTTTTTGTTCTAAATCTTTTCCATAATTTGAAATACTTTTAATATTTGAATCAGATTGAATTAATTTTCCTTTTAATTCTTCATTTGTTCTATCTAATTCTTCTATTTTATCATTTTTATCTTCAAGTTCTTTTTCTAAATTATAACATTCATTTTTAATTGTATCAAAATTAATTTGAAATTGAGATAATTCAATTATTTTTTCATTTAAAGTATTAATTTCAGATTTAATTTTTATATTTTCATTTTTTATTTTTTCATTTTCTTGTTTTAAAATATTATATTTAGAATTAATTTCACTTAATTCTTCATTTAAATTTGATATATCTTTATTTTCAAAAGTACATTTTTCATTAAATGAATTTAATAATTTTTTATATTCTAATTCTAACTTATTATAAGATTCTGATAAAGGATTATATTTTGATTTTAATTCATTTAATTTTTTTGTTTTTTTTTCTAAAGCAGATTGATTAAGTTGATTATTACTAATATAAGATTCAAATTTTAAAGTTGATATTTGAGCTAAATGTTGAAATTCTGCAATTATTTGATTTTTTTCTTTTATTATTTCATTTAATCTATTTACTTCATTACTTAATTGAATATTATCTGATATTGTACTTTCTAATTCATTAACTCTATTATTTAATTCATCTATTGTTTGTTGTTGTGATATTATTTTTAATTGTTGATTTTTATTTACATTTTCATAATTTGATATTGTATTTTTTAAACTTGAAATTAAATTTTGGTTATCCATTTAATAATATTATAGTTTTTAAATTTTAAAAAAATTGTATTTTAATAAAAAAAAATAAATTTGGAAATGAATGAAGTAAGTAATAATAATTTTACTTCATTATATATTTTTAATATTTTTACTAAATAATATTCTTTCTTAAACAAATATAATTAATATTCTTAAAATTTAATATTTATAACAAATATAAATATTGTTCTTCAAATTTAAAAATTCATATTTATTATAGTCCTACAATTTGGACATTCTCTTTTTCTTTGAAACCACATTTCTAAACATTTAGAATGAAAATAATGTTTACAAGGAGTAATAATATATTTTTTATTTTCAAAATTCAAACTTCTTTCACTAAATTCAAATAAAGATATAAATTTATCTTTCCAATTTGTTTTTTTATCATAAATATTATAATTATCTTTTAATATTTGTACATGTTCATTTTGATCTAAAGTAATAAAATCATTTAAGAACAAATTCATATTTCTATTATTTTCATTTTCCTCATTAAATAAAGGATTTAAACAAATAACACATTCAATATTATTTGCATTTGAATTTAAATTCATAATTTCTTCCTTATTTTTATAATATTCAAACTTCTTTTTTTTATATTTTTCAGGAAGGAAAAATCTACTTCCTTTAATATTTTGATAATATAAAATTAAAATTTGAATTAACATTAGAAAAATAATAAAAATAGAAAAAGAATAATCTGGAGATATTAAAAAGAAATTATTTTTATTAATTCTAAAATAACAAGGAACAAATAATCTATAAATTGAAATAAATATTATATATGACCAAGGCAATGCGACTCTATTATTATAATAAATATTAAATAAAATTTGGGGCATCCAAGTTAATAAAATTCCTAATATAATATAGTATTTATCAAATAAAAATTTAGTTATGAAAAATAAAGAGAAAAACATTCCTAAATAAAACATAAAATATAATTTGATTAATTTTTTTCTTACAATAATAGGATCTGTTAATTCATTTTTATATTTTATTCTCCAAATAGAATATAAAAATTGTAAATCAGTTATAGAAAAATTTATAAAGAAAGTTATAGTAGGAAGAATAAATTGATATAAATAATTTGGATAATTTAAAGTTAAAAAAAAATGACATAAACAACCATAAGAATTCCAAATTATATTTTCATAAATAGTTAATAAAGAAATTCCATTTCCAAATCCTTCAGAATCTTTTAATTTATATTGAATTATAGTTGTATTAAAAACCATTAATAAACATATTATTATTGTTAATATTGAATAAAAATTAATATTTTTTTTTTCTAACTCACTATTTTTAATTTTTATATTTAATATAATATCATATTCTAATTCATTATTACATTTTGATTTTAATATTCCTTGAATATTATTACTATAATTAATATTCTCATTTTTTGTTAAATTTAATAAAATGTATGATTTACATTTTGAATATAATTTTTTTCTTTCAAAAACTTCTCCAATTTCAATTTGTGACTCATATTCTCCTTCAAAAGATATAAAACTATTATTAAATAAATTACTTTCATTAACTTTTACATTTTTAATAGGAATCTCATTATAAAATGCAATCCAATTATCAATATAAGAACCATGAGTTAATCTAATAATAAGATTTAAATAATCAGGAAATAAATTTCTATTTGTTGATAATTGTAAATATATTGAACCATTTGAGTTTAAATTATTTTTATTATTCCATTTACCTTCATAATTTATATAACTTAAATTTTTAATAAATTCATTTTTAAAAACCTTTTCATCTTCATTTTTATATTCCTTTTGATTTGATAAAAGTGTTCTTTTATATAAGGTTGATTCAAAGAAATTATTAAGAAGGAAAATTTGTTTTATTTCATTTGATATATAATTTTCTTTTTGATTTTTATCAAAATATGAAATTATCAAAAAAGTCAAAAGAAATATAAATACTACTATTGAAATTGGAAGAAATAAAGTTTTGATTATTTTTCTAAAATCTAAATTATTATTTTCTATTTGATTCAATAAAGATAATTCATTATGCTCTGGTATAATTAGCATATTTTTTTTTATTTTATCTAAAAAATTACTTTTTATTTCGAATTAATTAAAAAATTATAAAGTTATTTTTTTGACTTATATATTAATTCTTAATTATAAATTCTAAAAAAATTAATTATGTAAAAATATCTCAAATTATAAAATAATTTTATATAATTTTCAAAAAATATAATATTTTCATTTGAATAATTTTTTAATATTAGATAATTTAAAAAAAATTATTTTATATATTGTATAATTAAAAAATAATTTTTTTATTAAATATTTTTCTTATACATAGATAAATTTAATATTTTAATATTTGTTTCAAATCAAATTTATATTAATTAATTTTTTAAATAATATTTTCATTTAATAGAAATTATTTAAATGTTAAATAATTTTTTAGGAGTAATTATTGATGAATCAAAATTAGATACATTTAAAAAAATTTCAAATATTTTATTTATCTTAGGAATAATATCAATAATTACATTACCTCTTTTTGGAAAAAATTTATATATAACAGAAAAACAATTATTTAATGCTAATCTTATTGATTTTATTGATACTAATAAATTTTCAGATTATCAATTTAAATATTTCTCAATGTCAGAAGAAGAAAAATTAAATGATTCATTATATAAATTTTGTGATGGATTTTTTTTACAATCAAATTCAACTCCTTATAATAAAATAAATTCAAGAATATTTCATTCACCAAGAGGGGAAAAAATAAAATTTATAATGATTAATTTAATTTATAATCAAAATCTTAGCAATTTTGTAAATTTAAAAAAAGCAAATTCTATTTTTTATGTTTTGATAAAATTTATTTCTGATTATAATTTTACTCAATGGTTAGCAAAAGATATTCAAATTAATTATATTACTTCAGAATTATTTTATGATAATCCAAATGAGGCTTATGAAAAATTAACAAATGGAAAATATAATAAATTAATAAGTAAAGGAATGACTATTGATGGAATTTTAAATATTGATTTAAATGAATTTGATATTGAAAATATTGAAAAATTATTAATTAAATTTAATGGAGTTAATAGTGAATTAGTTGATATGGATTATTTAACAATGTTTATACAAAGTTTAAAAACAAAATATAAAAAAAATGGAATTTTTTCAGTTACTAATTATATATTACCTGATAAAATAAAAGATATTTTAAAATTAGTTTTTGATAATATTGGAATATTATTTAAAAATTTTATTAAAATAAAAACTTATTCTAAAAATATTATATATTTAATAGAAAATATTTTTGAAAATTTCTTTATGATTAATGAAAAAATAAATACTAATCATATTTTCATAAGTAATAATTATAATTCAATTCTATTTAAAATAAAATCAAATAATAGTGAAATTAGTCATGTTATAAATGAACAAAAAATAAATGATTATTATTCAATTACAAACTCATTATATATATATCTTAAAGTAATAAATAATGTTGAAATTGATATTTTTAGAGGAGAATATCATTATTTATATTTAGGATGTTATAGATTTATTGGTTTTAATTATTTTTTTATTTTATTTTTGTTAACAATTAGAATGGTATATGAAGAAATTGATATTGTTTATATTATTGAATTTTTATTTATTTCTGAATATAAAGAACCTTTAAAGTCAATTAATTCAAGTAAAATATTATCAATTTTATCATTAAATTGTATAACTTTTATTTATATATTTTTACATATTGAAAATGTTGCTAATTTTTTAAATATAGAAAATTATGTTACTCTTTTTTATATAATTATTTTCTGTTGTTTTATTATTCAATTTTTTAGTTTTTTATTAATTGATTTAACTAGACATGAAGAAAGGTTTATAAATAATATTTTTAGATTTATTTTAATATTAAATTGTTATCAATTTATTTCACTTAATGAAGGAATTGGATTATATTTAACAGTGACAATTATGCCACTTGAATTTATTTTATTAATGATAGATAATAGAAATAATAATTATATAAAAATTATTTTACTTGGAATAATTATTTATCCTTTGTTAGGAGCAAAAAATTTAATAAATCAAATGATTTTAAATTACATTAAATTTCAAAATAATATTTATCCTTTTATTAATATTTCTTTATTTTTATTGACTTATAGAATTGCATTAGTTTTAATAGAAACTATTAATAAATATAAAAGAGGATTAATGGAAGATGAAGATGAAGAAGATAATCATTTTAATCTTCCTGAATTCTATATTGAAGAATAAAATTTGATGAAATAATATATACTAAAAAAAATATTTAAGAAATATTATTTTAATTAATTGTTAATATCAAATTTTTTTCTAAGTTTTTATTTTATCATTAAAATGAATAATTAATTATATTTATTAAACAATTTATTTTGACTTAAAAAAATCGTGAAAAAAATATTGTTTTATTATTTTGCATATATATAAAATTATCTTATAATAAATAATTTTTAATAAGAAAAAATATAAATAAATCAATTTAAAATGTTTGAATAAATGATATTATTTTTCACAAATTTTTTTCTAAAAAATAAAAAAAAAAATTTAATTAATAAATATATAATTTATAAACTATTATCAATAGATTGTTTTCTACTTTTAATAAATTTCAAATGAGGAAGTTCATTTTCATTTCTATAATAATATTTAGCATCATATAACTGTTTAATATAATTCAAATACCTAAACCAATTAGGTAAAATATTAAAATCAATTAAAAAATAAACACTAATAATTAAATTTTCCAGAATTAACAATCCTAAAACTTTCCAAAACCATTCTTCCCCAGTATTAAATTTTTCAGAAAACATAATAATTCCAGAATTAACAACTAACCCAACAAACATAAGAGCTTTCATTAAAGTAAGATAAATTTCAATTCCATTAGATTTTTCAATAATATTAACTTTTTCATATTTAAATTTCTTTAATAAATCAGTTTGACTATATAACCAAACAACAAATAAAATACCAATTGGAGTTAAAGGAGCAGAAGCACTAAATAAACAAATATAACCAAATAATACTAAAATTTTATTATATTCATATAACATTGGATCACTTTGAGTTATTATTTTTTGACATTCTAAAGATTGAATTTGGAATTCTAAATTTAAATTTGGATTTGATTTTTTTATTTTATATTGTTTTATACAATTTAATATTATTGGTACTCCAATATCAAATCCTACTGTTAAAAATTCTATAAATATTAAAACATATACAAAAGTTGATAATTCTGTTACACAACTTCCTCCTGAACATTTATTTAAATGTTCATCTTTTAAATTTGGTTTTACAAATGCTATAAAAAATCCTCCTGTGTAATTATTAATAAATTCAAATATTATTAATTTTATTACTTTATCTCTTGTTGCTTCATATTCTTTTTCATAATTTTCCCATTCATTTAATAATTTTGCTAATATTTTATATATTAAACCATATAATTTTATTACTATTGCATTTATTGCTGCGAAAAGTGCTGTTATGAATATTTCATATGAACTAAATTGAGCAAAGTAAATATCAATATCTTTTTTTTCAAATTCATCTTTTTTTTCATTTAAATAAACTTGTTTTTTATATAAAATATAACATGAACTTGCTATTGTTAATATACCCATAATTAATAAAATTAAATATGAGAATAATCTTTTAAATATTCTATTTAATCTTTTTGAAAATAATATTCTTTCACCTAACATAAAATATTTTTGTAATTCTGGTTTAAATGTTTCTTGTTGTAAATCTTTATGTTTAAAATTTTCAGTTCCCCATAAATAAGAATAAAAATATTCTTTTTGTCTCCATCCTTTTATAAATAATGTTGACCAAAATGTAATCATAATACAATATCCTAATCGATATATATGTTCATATTTTATTATTGGTAAAACTTTTGTTATTTCATTTTCACCATTTAAAAAAAAGAATATTATTCCTATTATTGAAGGAAATATTAACCAATTTAAATAATGATTTAAATATAAAAAATAAAAACCTACTTTTTCACCATGATAATTTCTAATTAAGTTAATTAAATATTTTATATTTTTTTTATTGAAAAATATTCTTGTTTTACTTAGTAAATTATCAACATCTATACTATTTCCATATGATAAATAATTTCTTTTATGAATTTGATTAATTAAAATTTCTTGTCTTTTAAAATATTCAAAATTAATTAATTTTTCCAATGAATAATTTATTAAAAGTAATTTATCAATATTTCTAAATTTACTACAATTTCCACATATTTCATCATTATTTTGTTTATCATTTGGACATTGATGATATAAATCATTTTTTTCATATCTTCTATATTTAATTTCATGTTCAGAATTATAAATAATATAAGGAGGAAAAGAAATTGAAGAATTTAAATTCAAATTTTCAAATTGAATATTATCATAAAAAAATTCATCTTTATCTTTATTAATTAATTCTTCAATATTAATTGAATTTTGAGAGTTTGAAATTAAATTTGATTCATTTATTTTTTTATTTCCTTTTAATTTTCTACATAATTCATATTTATAAGCATAAGGTTTTAATTGAAGTTCATATTGTAATTTTTCAGCAAGAAAAGAATATTTTTCTTCATCTCCATAAATTAAAATATCTATTCCATTTGTTATATTTTCAAATTTTAATTTTATATCTAAATTCGTATAATAATTTATTATTGAACAAAATATTAATAAAAAATCTTCAAATGTTAATTCAAAATAAAATTCTGGATTTTTTCCTTTGTAACTTTCTAATGATTGTAAAAAGTTTATTCCTTGTTCAAAATATTCTGGATTTGATTGTTTTAGTTTTTCTGATACTGTAATTGAATATTTTTTTAATATTTTTCTAAATAAATTTTCATTTACTAAATCAATTTTATTAAATAAATTCATCATAAATTTTATTAAATCGATTGTATGATTATTCATTGATTTAAAATCTGAATTATTTTCTTTTTTTACATTTAAAATAATTTTTTTTTCTTCTTCGACTTTTTCAATATTATATTTCCCAATCAAATTTTGATCATTATTATTTAAAGGAAAATTTTCAATATCTTCATCCAAACTATAATCTAAATCAATATGAGTAAATTTATCATTTTTTCCATTATTTTCATTCTTTATATTTTTTACTTCAATTTCTTCTTTTTCATTTTCAATTGAATATAATATTAAGTTTTTAGAATTATTAATTGTTTCATTGCTATAATTATTTGATTGAATTTGACTTTTATTATATTTTTTATGAAAGTAATTTGAAACTTTGAGAGTTAAAACTTCATAAATATCATTTTCTGGTGGATCTTTTGCATTTAATAATTCTTTTATATTTTGATATCTTGATAATATTCTTTCAACTATTAAATCTGAATTACTATTTTAAATTTTTATATATAAATATGATTTACATATTTCCTTCTGAAAAAAATTTATCAACAAAAACAGTTTTTCTTATTTCATTCTCTTTTATATCCATTATTTAAAGCTAATAAATAAAAATTAAATTATTCAAAAGTAATTTAAAAAATTATAAATGTAATTAAATATTATTAATCTCATTTATAATTTTAATATATTTATTAATTAAAAATAATTAAATATAAATGAAAAAAGAAATTAAATTTAATAAGGGAATAAAGTTATCAAATATTTTTACACTTGAAAATTATAAAAGCAAAAAAAAGAAAATTCAATTAAATACAATTAATTCAAAATCAATTAATTCAAATCAATTAACATTATCTCAAAGACATACAAAAGCATCTTCAGAAATAAATGATAATTATTCATATAGAAGTAATAAAAAATTTATTTTAGAAGATAAACCAAATTTTCCTTCTTATCAATTATTTGAATTAGTTTTAAATCAAAGAAAAAAAAAAATATTAAGTCCTTTAAAAGAAGGAAAAGTAAAAAAAAAATTATTATGTCTTTCATGTGAGGATTTAAAAAAAAAAATAAGAAAAATTTCTTATGATTTAAATAATGTAATTAATTCTGAATTTAATTTAAATACTTCAAGTAAGAAAAAAAAAACTTTGAAAATTGTAGAAAGTAATTTAGGAAAAAATTATAGAAAAAAAATAAGGGAATTAAAAAATGAAAATAATGAATTAAGAAATAAAATAAATTATTTAGATCATGAAACTTACAATTCAATTGAATTATATAATAAAATAAAAAATGAAGTTGAAAATATGAAAAATAATCATGATGATAAATCAGATGATGTTAATAAATTAATTGAAACAAAAAAAGCACTTGAGAAAAAGTTAATTATATATCAAACAAAAAATAAAAAATTAAATGAAATTGTTTATAATCAAGTAAAAATTGATAATAGAATTCAATCTGAATTTAAAAAAATGATTTTAAATATGAAATAATTATTTTAAAAAAAAATAATACTGAGTTAAGGTATTTAAATATATTAATTATTTAAAAATATTTAAGGTAATAATAACATATATTGAATATTGTAATATTAATATAAAAATAAAAGTATTAATTTGATATTTTATATAAAATAAATATAATAAAAAAAATAATTAATTTTAAAAAATCATTATTAAAAATTTAAATGACGGAAGAAAAAAATAAAGAAGAAAAAAAAATAGAAAATCCATATGATGCATTTATAGAAGAAAACATAATAAAAAAAGATTATACAAAAGAAAATTTTTTATCATTCCTAAAAGAAAAAAATCCAAATAAAGAATTAAACCAATTCCCAATAACAGATTTATATGAAACATTAAAAGATTATTATATAACAACTCCAGATTCATCAAGAATAACAATCTCATGTATAAAAATGTCAAAAACAATATTAAATGATAAAGAAATACAAGTAAAAATATTTAATCCACGTGAAATTGAAGGTAATTTTTTTAATTTTCAAGGAAAATATATTTTATATGATATTTCAACAGAAAAATTAAATTGGTTAGTTAGTAGAAGATATAATGATTTTATTTGGTTAAGAGATTGTTTAATTGTTATGTTTCCAGGACAATATGTTTCTCCTTTACCAAAAAAAAAAATTGGTAATAGAAGATTTGAAGAAAGTTTTATTAATAAAAGAATGAATAAATTACAAAATTTTTTAAATGATATTTTAAAAAATGAAGATTTTAAAGCAAGTGAACCAATGTTAGCTTTTTTATCTTTAGGTGATAGAATTGTTTTTGAACATAAAATGAAAATTTTAGATCCTAAAACTGTTTTAATTAATTCAACTGATCAAATGATTAATATACAAGGAAAAATTAATTCTATTAATTTTAATAATCAAAATTATTATGTTCAGTTTTATAATAAATTTAATAGTTTTTATGGTTATTTAGGAAATACTAGGAAAAATATGGTAATTATTAATAATGAATTAAAAAGTTTTTATGATAATTTAAATAATGCTGCTTTGAATTTGAATAATATTTATAATTGTTTTAATGAAATTTCACAAAATTCAAATAAGTTAAATTTATCAAGTGATATTGAAATAAATTTTGGTGAATATGGGAATTTTTTTAAAAATTGGAGTAGAATATTATTAAATCAAAATGATGTTATTAAAAATAATGTTAAAAAATTTATTAAACATTTTATTAATGATAGTGAAGAATATTATGATTTATTTGATAGACAACAAAATTTTATAAATGAATTTAATTCAAAACATAAAGATTTATTAATTAAAAAAGAAAATTTATGGGTTACTAAAAATACAGTTAATTGGGGAATTACTAATTTTAATGAAATTGATTCAAAGAGAATATTATTAGATAAAAATTATGCATTAAGTATAATGTTACCTAAAGAAACAAATGTAATTAAAATTATGGAATTGACTTTAGGATATTTTTTTGATACAAATTCAAATCATTTTTTAAAATTTAAAAATTTACTTTCTAAAAATTTAAAAGAATCTATTATGAATTTTTCATCAGAAATTTCTGTAACTTTAAATGAAGGTATTCAAATTTGGTCTTCAATGCAATCGAATATTGTTTAATTTTTAAAATGAATTATATTATTTAATATTTAAAGAAGGTATTTATAAAAATGGACTATATTAAAAAAAAATGAATACATTTTTTTAATCTTTATATTTTTTTAGAATTTTTTTAATGTTATCCTTTAATTCTGTAGAATCTATAATTTGAATTAATTCATTTAATAAATTTTTAGCAAATTCTTTAGTAACTGAATTAATAATAAAATCATTAAAATATTTAAAATACAATTCCATATCAAAAATTCCTTTTTTATAAAACATATAATTGATATCATAATTAAATTTAACAGAATTATCATTTTGTTCTAAAAAAGCAACTGTTATTTTTTTACTAATTTCATTATTTACTAAAATCCAACCTTTAATAATTTCAGAATAAATATTTAATAATAAATTATTAGAATTTTTAGAAGAAGTAATGGCATATTTTAAAGAAATTCTAGATAACTCAAAAATTAAATCAATATCATTTATTTTATTTTCAGAAATTATTTTATCAATAATTAAAAGTGAATTATCATCAATTGTAATATTACTTTTTGAATTATTTCCTGATAATTGAATATTAAACATACAAAATTCATAATTAGTTTTATTTAAATTTGATTTTATAACTTCTTTTAATAATTGATAAACTGTATTTAAAAAATTATTATCAACAGAATCATTTTCGAATTTAAATTTTTTTTCAAAATTTTCATATACTTTAAATTGTTCTTCAGTTAAACCTTGTGGATTTGGTTTAAGTGAATCAGGTAAATCTTTCATTTTCATTAATAATTCTTTTTGTTGTTGTTTATCAATTTTATTTTGTTTTTTATTTTCAATTTGTTTAATAATATCTTCATCTTTTAAAATTTTTTCAGCTGCAATTTTTACAACTTGATTAGTAATAAAAACACAACCAATTTCAATATATTTATTATCAACATTATTACATAAATTTTCAATTATTTCTTTTTCTAAATTTTTATATTTTAAAAAATTTTTATTTATTGAACTTTTTAAAATTTCTTTTGAATCTACCATTGCTAAACAACCAGCATATGTTTTAACATTTTTAACAACTGATAATTTAAATTTATTTTCATCGTAATCAAACATAAAATCATTAATTATTATTCCTTTTGTTGCTTGTAATGCAGTATTTACATTTTTTTCAATTATTGTATTTAAATTTTCTGAAATTGCAGAATTTAAAACATCAGTTAAAAAAATACAAATATCTTGTTCTGTTACAGTTTGTTTATTTTTCTTTTGATTTATTATATCATTTACTGTTTTTATATAATCAGTTAATTGACTTATATTTTTGTATAATTCTCTATTCATTTCATTTTGAATTTTTTCAAATTCTGATGATTTAATTTGAATATTTTCTAACTTTTTACTTATTGGAATTTGCTTTGTGTCAATATTTAAGTATTTGATTAATTTTTCAATTTCTTCTTTTATTTTTTGTTTTAAATGAGGTTTTGTATATATTTCTAATAATAAAGAAAGTAATGCTTGAATCCATGGATTTTTAGGTTGGAAAATTTTATTTTTGTATGTATGTTCTAATATTTTTACTACTAATACTATTATTAAATATAATTTTCCATTTTTATATGCATCTATGATTAATTCTCTTAAATCTAAATCTTTTGCTAAAATTGGTTTATTTTTTCCTATTGTTATTAAACCTAACCAACTTCCTAAATTTTTAATTTCTAATTTTTCCTTTACACCATCATCTAAATTTCCTCTAATTAATATTTTCTTTATTGATAAAATTGTATCTTTAATTAACATTTTATTTAAAATATTACTTTCAATTTGATTTATCATTTCATTATAAATTCCATGATTATTATTATCTGAAATTATTCTATTATAAATCAAATAATTACTAAACCATCTAATTAAATTTTCATTATTTAAAACTTCTTTTAATTCTTTTGACTTTTCCATAATATTATTTTTATTCAAAGAATTAAAAATATTTTTAATAGTAGTCATAATTTCCTGAGAAGGAATTTGTATATTTTCATCAGAATTACAATCACTTAAAAACTGTCCAAAACTATTAAAAAGAGAAGATTCTTTACTTAATTTCCTAATTCTACTTTTATTAATATTCCCATCAATATTATTAATTTCATTTTCTTTTTCTTTTTGTTTCTTCAAAGCTTCTTCATTAACTTTAAGAGGTAAACCATTTTTTTTTGCATTTTCATTATAAACATTAATTAAATTATCATACAATTCACTATTTTCTTTAATTATAGGCATATCTAAAAGTGTATTTAAATAATTTCCCCAACAATAAATTCTATTAATAAATTGATTTAAAGCAATAATACCAAAAGTAAAAAGAGGTCCACTTCCTTTTTTAATACTTTCCAATATATATTTTAAAGCAATTGTTTCAACTACTCCTTCAACTAATTTATTATTAATTAACTGACCAAATAATTCAGCTGCAATTTTTAAATGTTTTTCAGGATATTGATGATAAAATCTATATTCATCTAAAATTGAATGTGTTAAACAAGCATAAATTTCTGTTTCTTTTGGATTTGAAGATTTTTGATATTCTATTAATTTTTTTACTAATTGTGATACTGTCATTTCACCATTAAATATTTGTTGTAATAAATTATTTGTTGCTTTTTCTATTTCTTCTGAATTTATTGGTTGAACTTGTAATTCATCAAAGTTTTCAAAAATTGATTTATATATATTTTTTATTTCATTTTTTATTTTAATTGATGTTGTTGGTGATGTACTTACACTAAGTAAATTTTCTATTATTATCGCTAATGATTCCATTGATAATTGTGCTTTTTCTAATACATTTCCTTTATTTGTATTATTTCCTTTACAATGAGCAAGTAAATTATTTTGAAGATAATTTATTAATGCTTCTATAAATTCATCACCTGATTTTTTTATTCTTTCCTTTATCCATTTTTCAATATGTAAAAAATCTCTTTTTACTGATAAAATAGCTAAATTAACACTAAAATTATAATTTGAACAATTTACTAAAAGTAATAAACTTTCTTTTAATTTTTGACTTATATCTAATATTCTACTTAAATTCATTAAATCTGGTTGTGATTCCCACATTGTACATATTACCTTTATAATAATATCTTTATTTGTATTCCAAATTTCATCTATTAATGATTGTGAACTATTATGATTTAAAAGAAAAGGTGCAATTACTTCTTGAATTAATTCATCATATAAAAATTCATCTGGTTCAGGTGTTATTGATATTAATGCTAACATTAATATTTCTGGAATGTTTTGAATTGGCCAATCGAAAATTTCTTTTACTTTTATATAATAATTTCCCTTTGATAATTTTAATAATAATTCTATTAAATCTATGTTACTCCAATTTTCTATTAAGAAACCACTTTTTGATAATGATAATTTATTACTTAATTCTACGTCTTTTCTTACTTTATTTCCTTGGTAGTTTTTTAAGGAATATATTGAGTTTTCACCTTGTAAAGGATTGTTGATTAAAAAATTTAAAAATTCGATTTGATTTAATTCATTATTCCATTTTGTGAAAATGAAATTAAAAAATTGAGATGGATTTGTTAAAATTTTTAATTTTTGAAGTGTTGATATAAAAAAATCAAAATTTTTTTTGTCTTTGATATTAAATTTAGGATCATCAAAACCATTTATAATTTGATTATTATCCATATTATCAATTGATTTTTTAAACATTTTATATAAATTATCAATATTCCAACTAACATTTTGATTACTTTGATTTATGTCATCATCATTTTCATTTATTTTTTTAATACCTTCATTATTTAAAGTATTTAAAAATATTTTATTTAATTGTTTATTTTCTTTATCTTCAATCCAATTTTGATGATTAGTTAAAAATAAAATAAAAATAGCCAATCTTTTTTCATTAAGAGAAAAATTGAGTAATCTACAATCAGAAGCATTAATCATATTATTAATAAAAAAAGGTCCAATTTCATAAAAAATTTTTTCAATTTCAATAGGTTCTTCATTCCCAGTATCTAATAATTTTTCAATATCACTTACTTGTTTAATATCATCAACTTTTAAATTAATATCATTTGAATCATCTTCTAAAAAATTAACAATATTTTCAACATCATCTTTAAATTTTTCATCATCAATTGTCCCAAGAATAATTAATAATGTTTGTTTTATTGATTCATTTATATTAATTTTACCTTCATTTTTAAATTCTTTTAATTTATCTATTAATAAAGGAATTGAGTCATTTTCATTTTTGTTACTCATTACTAAAGATATTAAAATTTTAATTTGATTTTCAATTGATAATTTATTTAAAGTTTTTAATGTATTAAATATATCTGAAGGTGAATTATTATTATTTGAACACATGTATATTTCACTAAAAAAATTTATGAAATCATTTCTTTCTATTAATTGAGGAAATTCTTGAATGAAAAATTGATTTTTTGCATTTTTTGGATTTTGAAATGATTTAATGTTACTAAAATCAATTTCATTAATTAACATTTTATGTAATTCTTTATCAAAATCATTTCCAAATGTTTTTGTCATTTTATTTATTTCAGTTTGTATTGTTTTGAAGCCTTTTTTATTTTTTTCCTGGGTTATCATTAAATATGCTCTTATCAAAGGGGCTTCTCTTATATCGGTGAGAATCATTTATTTTGTTTGTTTTTTTCTTTATATTATATTATTAATTTTTATATATTTAGATTTTTTTTTTATATATTATTTTTAAATTTTTAATTTTTTTATTATTTTTTTTTCTTCTTTGTTTTCTTTTTTTTGCATTTTTGTTGTAATTTATTTAGTTATAAGATAATTTAATTTTTTATTTTTTATTTTATATTTTAATATTTTCTTTATTAAAAAAGGGAATTTTAAATTGAAAAACAAACAAATTTAATTTAAAAAAATCATATATAAGTAATATGGAATTATATTCAAAAAATTATTAAAAATTAATAAAATAATAAAAATATTAAAAGTAATAAGATTAATTGACATGTTTTTCCTTATTGAATATGAATTAATAAATTAAAAAAAAACAACTTAAAAAAATTTAAAAAATTTTGGATGATATTATTATAAAGAAATATGTGATGGGAAAAATTCTTTAAATTTATTTTATGAATATTTAATTGAAATATTTTAAATTTATATTTAGTTTATATTATTTTTTATTTTATTTTCATTAAATTAATGGAAAGAATATATTATTTTTTATTATAATTTAATGTTTTTTTTTTATAATTTTTTTTTTTTTTTTTTTTTTA
>Ga0256407_10007220_pt1 | contig 16824 bp, 9 predicted proteins | sample RumenRJG_04DNA_FD_193489 | JGI IMG/M metagenome (GOLD analysis project Ga0256407, IMG submission 193489) | Bovine rumen microbial communities from Lethbridge, Alberta, Canada - RJG_04 | ecosystem: Host-associated > Mammals > Digestive system > Stomach > Rumen | place: Canada: Alberta | collected...
AAAAATTCAATAATAAAGATATTGAAAAAAATAAAAATGAAAATGAAAATAAACAAGAAATTAAATTGGATAAAAAATTATTAGAAAAAAATCCTGCTGTAATTATAATACCAGCAAAGAAAAAAATGATTTCAGAAAAAATTTCAACTGAAAAAAAAAAATATAATTATTTTGAAATTGATAGAATTGAAGTGAATATAAAAAAAGATGAAATAACAAAGGAAAATTATATATCAATTAAATATTTCAAGGATATTTTAAATAATGAGAATGAAACATTAAAAACAAATTTACTAAATGAAAAAATAAATGAAAATAATTATTTTGATGGGAATATTAAACAAAATAATAATTTAATTGATGCTTTAAATAATAATATAAATATTGAAAATTTGTTTAATAAAAATGAAGATAATAGTAATAAAAATATTTCTAATTTTATTGAAGAACAAAATAATATATCAATAAATGAAAATATAATAGATATGAATAATAAATTGAAATTAGATAAAAAATCAGAATCATTTATTTCATCAAAAACTTCAGATAATATATTATATCAAAATATTGATAATATCAGTCCAAATGAATCTTATTCATTTTCTCGTCCTATTAACAATATTTTAGATATAGAAAAAAAAGATAGTAATTTAAGTAATAGTCATTCTCATATAAGAAATAAAACAATTGAAAATATTGATGAAATTTTAGAAGAGAAAAATATCCCAAAAATTTCATCTTATGATTTTTTATCATTAAGACAAAGTAAAGAAATAATATTATTATTAGATAAATACAATGATAATTCAACTTCATATGAAACATTTAGTGATAATATATTTTTAATAAATGGAAATTATGAAAAAAACAAATTTATTTTATATATAACATCAAATTACATATATATATTAGATAAAATATCTCTTCAACCAAAAAAAATATTTCTAAGAAAAAATTTATTAAAATTGACAATATCAATAAAAAATTGTAATATGATAGTATTTCACTTTAATGGAAAAGAAGATATTGTAATTGAAATATTAAGAAGATTAGAATTATTATATTATTTAAGAGACTTATTAAATTTAAAAGGTGGAAAATTATTATTTAAATATAGTGATGAATTTAATGTTAAAATGGATGGATTATATTTTACAATGAATGTAAGAGCATCAATTAATACAATTGCACAAAATTTTCAAAATTCAATTAAATTTAATTATTTATATAAATTAAGTCCTGGATTTTTAAATTATGGAAGAACTTTTAAAGAAAAATTTGTTGTTTTATCTAATGTTGGTTTATTATATTTTGATGATCCATCAAATCCTCCTAAAAAATTAATTCCTATTAATGGTTCTGAAATTAAGAAAATTGATGAAAATGTTTATAAAAGAAAATATTGTTTTGAAATTAGATGTTTAAATAAACAAAATTATATTTTTGCTGCAAATTCAGAAAATGATTTAAATGATTGGTTAAAGGCTTTTGAATTGTTAAAAGAAACTTATTTGAAAAATAAAGTTGAAGGATCAAAAAATTAAATTTTTTTTATATAAATATGTAATTTATATATTTTTATTTATAAAAATTTTAAATTGAATTATAAATTTTTTTTTTAGATTTTTAAAACTTATTTTAAATTTATTTTATTAATTATTCAAAAAAAAAAACAAATTTTTAATAAATGAAAATTACATTTACTCCTTCATATATTTACCCAAATAAATTTTCAATGAGTACAAATGAACCCTATAAATATCAATTTAATAAAAGTAAAAATCCAGTTAAAGCAGCAGAGCCTCATTCAAATACATTTAATAAAATAAATTTTTATGCTAATAAAAATAAAAACAATTATAAACCTGATAATTTAATTAATGGAAATACAATATTAACTACAAATATAAATGATAACTCTAAAAAAGATTATAAAAAGTTTTTGAATAAAAATTTATCAAATAAACCTAATTCAAAATTTTTTAATTCAAGAAAAAATATTTCTGAAGAAAATAATAAAATATTATTAGATAATAATAAACAAAATAATAATAAAATTATAAATAATCAAAAAGAAATATCTGGATTAAACTATCAAGATTTAGTTAATATAGTAAATAAAAGAAAATTAATGTTAGAAAAAAATAATTCTAATCAAATTAATAATGATATTAATATAAATGATGATAACCAAGTTCAAGAATCAATTCAATTTCATATTGAAGAAGATATTAAAAACAATAATAATAATATCAATAATAATATTAATAATAATTATCTAAATAATGAAGATAATAAAATAATAAAAGAAAAAGATATTCATAAAAATAATGAATTATTTTCAAGTATAAGTAGTATAAATAGCAATTTAAAAGGAGGAGTAATACAAAAAAAAAATAATAATCAAAATAAACAAGATAATAATTCAATAAATTCATCTGAATTTGATGTTGTAAATACTGAAGAATATAAAATAACAAAGAATGAAGTAACTTTAAATACAGAAACAGATTTTAATATAGAAAATAATACTGAATTGAAAGAATTAATAAATTTAAATACAAAAGATGATTTTAAAATTGAACATAATCCTGAAACTGGAAGTAATAGTATTTTTCAAGATAAAACTTCACTTTTTGAATCAATGATAAATTTAAATCTTCAACAATCAAAAAGTTTAATATCTGTTACTCAAAAAAATGATATTGAAGTAACTCAAGTTGAAGAATATGATCAAGATAAATATAAACAACAAAATGAAACAAAAGAAATTAATTTTTCTTCTATTTTAAATACAACTCCTAATAATAATATTATTCAACTTAATAATAATATTAATAATAATCAAAATATTCAAAAAGAAAATAAATATGATATTAAGAAAGATACTTTAAAAACTCAATATTTAGAAGAAAAAATTAATTTTTTTGAAGATACAATTCAACAATATCCAAAAAAACAATTAAATGATAAAATAGATGATAAATTTATTAATGAAAATAAAAATAGAATTTTATTTGAATATATTCCTCAAGAACAATTTGTTATAGGAAAAATTGATATTCATAGTAATAATTCAAGATATGAAAATTATTTTCCAAAAGAAAATAAAATAATTAGTAATAGTAAAATTGTTTCTAAAATGAATGAAAATTTTATTAAATCACCTCAAAATATTAGTGAAAGATTAAAAATTCCTTTACCTCAAAGAAGTTCTGAACATTTTTCAATTAATAATAATAAAAATAATTTTCATATTCCTAAAAAAAATAATTTAAATATAAATGTTCCAGGAAATTTTTTATCTCAAAGAAAAAATAAGTTCAATACAAATATTAAAACTCAAGAAAATGAAATAAATAAAAAAAAGTTATTAAATGATAGTGATGGGAAAAAATTTAGTAGAAGTTGTTCTAAAAATAATTATAATTCTAAGAAAAAAACAAGAAAAATAGAAAATTATTCTGATTATTATAAAAAAAAAGTTGATTCCATTACAAAAGAAGAAACTAAATCACCAAATAAAGAAAATAAAATAAATGATGATAATAATTCAAATAAATCAATAGAAAATAATATTTTAGTTATAAATGTAAATAATTCAAATCCAAAAAATAATCTTTTTTATAAATTACAAGTACAAAAAAATAATTCAAGTAGAGGAACAATTTCTGAAAATTCCAAAGAAAAAATAGGTAAACATAATAAAAGTACTTATTATTAAATAATAAGTATATTTAAAATTGTAAATCAGAAAAGTTTTTATATGAATTAATTAATTTTAATCTATAATTAAAAATTTAACATAATAAATATATTATTATATATTATAAAATTTTTATTTTTTTCTACTAAATTTTTCTTTCATCTTTTTAAAAAATGCTTTAATTTGTTTTATATATTTTTCACCTAATTTCGGGTCTTCATTTCTAATTTTATATTCTAAAAAAATAATCATTTTTTTTAAATTATTATCTTCTGTATCAGGAAGAATTTTTTTTAAAAATTTTAACATTTTAATACAAATTTGTTTTCTTATAATTGCAGATTTTTTATCCAAATAATTTTTTTTATCATATTTATTATCAAAAAAATCATTTATAATTGTATTTAATTCAATTGTTGATTTTAAATCTTCCTCATTTATGAGTTTTAGAAAATTATCAATAATAAAATTTGTATTTTTACTTATTTCACTTTTATTTATATTTTCTTCATTTATTTTGGGTATGTTAATTTTTTTAACATTATTTCTTAAATATTTTTTTTCTTTATCAGGAAATAAATTAATTATTTCTTTTTGTAATTCTTTAATATCAAAATTTGTAATATTCTCTTCTAATTCAATTAATTCATCATCATTTATTTCAAATATTTTTTCATTGACCCTTTCAGTTATATAAAATAATAATTTGTTACTTTTATCTACAATATCACTATATTTATTATATAATAAAGAATTAAGAATAGGAATAATATCTGTTATTAAAGAATATATATTTTGATTATTATTTTGACATTCATTATATAAATTATTTAATTCTTTCATAATTAATTCGTGAATATGAATATTTGGAGTTTCAATTTGATATTTTAATAAATTATTCATAATATTTTTAACTAAATTATTATTTAAAACTTCTTTTTCATCTTCTTTTTCTTCATTTGGTTTATTTTTTTTTTTATTATCATCTTCTTTAAATGAATTTTCTTTAAATTTTTCTTTTTCAATATCATTATTTTTTTCCTTTTCTGAATTTTTATTATGTTCATTTGAATTAAATGTGCTAATAACAGTATTATTATTACTATTAGTAAAATTGATTTTGATATTAATATTAATATTTTTACTATTAGCATAAATATTAGGATCACTATTTATAGTATTTATTCCTTTATCTTTTTTAGTCTTAACTTCATGATTATGAAATTTCACTTTTTTAGATAAATAATTATTTTTAATTCTATCATTTTCTTCATTTAAATAAATCGAAGAATTTGAGAAAATTGAATTTTCATCATCATTTTCAAGTGAAATTAACTTTTTATATTTTTCATTCATTCTTTGTGCTTTTTTAATAGATTTATTCAATCTATTATTATGTTTTTTATTCTTTGAATATTTATCAAATTTATCTTCAAATTTATCTATTTTTGATATAGGAAGAATAATATAAGAAGAATGACCAATAAAATTAATTTGATATTGTATTTTTTCAAATTGATCATCATTTTCATGTATTATTCTCTTTATTTGACCAGGCCACCATGGGAATCCTTCTACCTTTGCCCAAACAATTTCATCTTTGAGAAAGGATGTTTCTATGTTTGAGACCATTTTTTTTTATTTTATTTTTATTTATATTTTGGATATTTTTTTCTCCAGTTTTATTATTATATAAAATATAAATGTTTTTTTTGATGTTATAATGAAAATATATATTTTTTTTCATGTTTTTTCAAAGAGTTAAATTAATTTTTTTTTTTGAGTTTTTAATATTTGAGATAGAGGATTAATTGATTTTATTTTTTTTGATTTTAGATAAATTTGATATTACTTAACTATATTTCATTCTTTTGAGATTATAATTCAATTATAAGTTAATTCATATTTTGTTTTTTTTGAATATATTTATATAGATTATTCTACTTTTGATTTTTATAATTACTATATTAAATATCTAAATCAAGATAAATTATTAACTCCTAATCTAATTTATTTATAAACATGAAAAAATAATTCTTTATAGATTATCAATTTTATCCATTTTAAATTAATAAATAATTCACCAAAACTAAAGAAGTATTTTATTTTCTATAATTATCAATAAAAAATAAAAATAAAATTGAAGATTAAATCTTGATAATAATTTCTTTTTGATTATTAATAAAATATATTCAAGTTTAAAATTGGATAAATGAATTAGAAATATTTAATTAATTATTTGAATATTATATTATTAGAGATGAATCAAAATATTTAAATTAAAAATAATATTCCTATTAAATAATTAAAATCTTTTTTAACTTTACATTAATACAAAAAATAAAATGACATCATATTAAATTAATAAATGGGTAGAAACAAAATCAAAATTGAAAAAATAAAAAGCGAAAGAAATAGGAATATAACATTTATAAAAAGAAAGAAAGGATTAATTAAAAAAGCAATGGAACTTTCATTATTATGTGATGCAGAAATTTTAGTTGCAATAGTATCAAAAGATAATGAACAATTATCTTTATTTTGTTCAGATGAATCAGTTGATAATTTTTGTTTGAAATATTTAGAAAAACCAATTAAAACTAATAACTTTGTTTCATTAAAAGATGTAAAAAAATTATTTAATATTATTTAGTATTCATCTTTGTTTTCGGAAATTCCTCAAAAACCAAAATTAATATCTAAAAAAGAGAATGTATTAAAAATTAATAAAAATCAAATTAATTTTAATCATGATAATATAAATAATTTTATAAATAATTATTTAATTGATAATATTAATAAAGCTCAAAATATTCCTTTTGTTTATAATAAAAATCATTTTCCTTTTAATTATAATCAATTTAATAATGTTTATAATTTTGAACCAAATAATACTTTTTTCAATTACTCAATGTTTAATTTAAATAATCTATCCAATAATAATGATTATCAAAATGATTCTAATAGAAATGAAATAAATAAATCTTTAATTTTTAATAATGCATCAAATAATTCAAAAGAAAAAAATAATGTAAATGATAGTCAAATTGTAAATAATATTAATATGAATATTGGTAATATTAATAATTATTTGGGAACTGGAGATAATTCAAAAAATTTGACTGGAATTTTTAATCAATATATTAATAATGTGAAAAAAGAATAAAAAAAGATTTTATTATATATTTTTATCCATATAAAATTTTTTATATTATAGTATAAATATATCAATTGCAAAAAATAACAAAATTGTTTAAGAAAATTATTGAGTGTAAATGTTATTAGGGAAAAAGTATAATTATTAAGTAAGAAAGTAATAAGGTATTAAATAAATATTATTTAGAAAAATAAATAAAATTTTAAAATTTTATAAATTAATATTAGTTTCTAGAACATAAATAATTATAATATAAATAATAAATAAACTAACAAGTAAAATTTATTTATTTTCAATTAATATATATTTAATTATAAATATTATTTAAATTTTTATTATTTAAATTTTATGGAAACATTTTTTATTATTAGTTTGAAATCAAAAGAAATTTTATTAACAAAGGAATTTATAGAATCAAATAATAAAGAAATAATTCAAAAATTTATTTTAAATATTACTGATATACTATTAAATAATAATACAGAAAATTATTCTCCTTTATATAAAATATCTAACAAATTAATAATTTACCTCCCAATAAAACAAGAAGAAATTAATGAAAAAAATGATTATGATTTAATTTATGTTATAATAACATCAGATGAAGAAATATTTGTTCCATCATATTATTCAATTTTAAATACAATTCATAATACTTTAAAATATGCTTTTAATGAGTATCCAAATAAAACTTTAATTCGGGAAAATATTATTTTAATTTTATTAATGATTGATCATTACTTAACAAAAGGAATTCCAAATTTTAATGATACTTATGTTCTTTCAACTTTAACATCACCATATGGGATAAAGGATAAAATAAGTGAAAAAATAATGGGAATTGCAAAAAATTATAATTCAAATGTTTTAAACAATTATTTATCAAATTTACAACTTAATAAAAATGAAAATTACATGTATAAAGATGATAATAAAACTAATTTTCAAAATATATTTTTTGATTATATTGATAATTTATATATTACATTAGATAAAAAATCTAATATAATAAATAATAAATGTTATAGTGAAATAATTGCAAATTGTAATATTCAAGAAAATGTTCCATTAAATATGTTATTAAATATTCCTTATCAAATATTATCATTTAGTATTGATGAAAATGTAACTTCAAAAAGGAAAGAAATTATTAAAAAGAAAACAATTGATTTAAAAAGCAAACATGGGAAATTTACAATAATAAAAATGATTCCTTTATTAGAAAATAATTTTATTCAATTACCTTTTTCAATTATTGCCAGTTCTTCAGTTACAAATGATAAAATTAATATTTCTTTTCAATTAAATGAAAGAAAAATTAAAGAAGAAATATATGAAGTTCAAAATGTTAAAATTAATTTAAAAATAAATATTGAAAATGATTCTTTATCAGAAATAAGAAATATAAATCTTGCTGGAAGTTATGGAAAATTTGATATTGATGAAAAGAATAAAGAAATAAATTGGGAAATGAATAATATAAGAAATAATACAAATACAAATATGAAAGGAAGTGTTTTAATCAAATCAAATAATATTAATGATAATATATATATTTGTAATTGTCATATTAGTATGATTTGTTTTATTGATAAATATTCTGTTACTGGAGGAAACGTAATTAAAGTTAATATTCCTGATAAATTTAATTATATATCAAAAAAATATAAAAATAAAACAAATATTAAATTGGAATTAGTGTTTTAATCTAAATAAAAAATAAATAAATTAAAAATTATTTTTAAAAAATAAAAAATATAATATAATTTATTGTATTTAAAATAATAAAATAATTAAATAAATTTATTTTGTGAAATAAAAAAAACTTCATGATGGATAATAATCAAAATTCTAATTTGAATAAATCAATAATAACTAAATTAAAACTAACCAATCCGGATTTATATGGAGTCTTAGGAAACAAATATATTCTTTTTAACAAAATAGGAAAAGGTTTATCAAGTAGAGTTTTTAGTGGAAGAAAAATAGATTCATCATCAAAAAAAATATTATATGCAATAAAAATATGTAAAAAATCCTACGATAATAAAATGTTTATTGAAGAAGGACACATAAATAAAAAATTACCAAATAATTCCCCTTACATAATAAAATATTATGATTCAGGAAAGGATATTTTAATAAAATCAAAAGATCAAAAATCATATCAAGTTCTATATCATATATTTGAATATTCAGAAAATGGAAAATTATCAAATTATTTAAATATAGATAATAATTTAAGAGGATTTGGTGAAATAATAGGAAAAATTATATTTAAACAAATATTAAATTCAATAGAAATTATTCATAAAAATGGAATATCACATCAAGATATTAAATTAGAAAATATTTTAGTTTCTTCAAATTATCAAATGAAATTAATTGATTTTGGTTTTGCAATTGAAATATTTCCAAATACAAAAAAAGAAATAAGATTTAGTCAATATGGAACAAATGGTTATTTTCCACCTGAAGTTTATATAAATAGAGAAGTTGATCCTATTAAATCTGATATTTTTGCTTTAGGTGTAACTTTATTTATTATTGTTTTTGGATTTAAACCTTTTAATACTACTAAAATAACTGATAATTTATATAGAAAAATATGGAGAAGAAATTATGATTCTTATTGGAATGATTTACCTATTAAAAGTTTTGAAGTTAGTAAAAATTTTAAAGAATTAATTAATAAATTTTTTGCTTTGAATATTAATGATAGAATTAAAAATATTGAAGAAATTAGAAATGATAAATGGATGATGGATGGGAAAATGGATATTGAAAAAGAAAGAGAATTGTTAGTTATTGAAATGGAAAAAAGAAAATTAAAAATGGAAGATACTAAAGAATATGGGAAATAATTATTTTTGATGTTTAAATTTAGTTTTGTAAAAGTAAATTTATAAAGTATGAAATTTATAAAAAATGATTGAATATAATTACTATTTTAAATTATAGTAAATAAATATAAAAAAAATATATGGTTAATATTATTTTTTTTATAATAATATAATTATTATTTCTAATTAATATAACAGAAATTTAATATTATGAACTAATTAAATTATTATTTATAATATTTATTTCTATATGAACAACTTTTATACATTGTTATTAATGGTAAATCAAAATCACCTGTATTTATACTAAAATTTCTTACTTTTTTTGGATAAATATTTTTTAAAAAATTTGTTCTTATTCCTATACTTTTTTGTAAAACGTTATTATCAATTTCATTTAAAGTTTTTGTTCTTCTTTTTATTAAATTCAAATCTTTTTTTTCAGTTATATTTTTAACCGAAAAACTAGTAAATTCATTTTTTGTATCTGTTAAAATTTTTGATTCACTATTTAAAGGTGAAAATGTTTTAAAATTATGTTTTGATTCAATTCTATGTGTATTTAAATTAAAAATTGAATTATTTTTATATGTTTCTTCATCCACATTTATTTTTAATTTTAAAAATTTTGTATTTAATTTTATTTTATTTTCTTTTAATTTTTCTGGAGTATAAAAATATTGTTTTATTTTTTCTATAGGTAATTTTTTAAAAGTATTTCTAATATTTTCTTTAAATAATCTTTCTCGATATGAAATTTTAAATTTTTCTCTTTCATTTTTTCCTTGTTCAATTAATTGATTAAATAAATTATTTTTATTATTATTTAAATCAGATAATTGTTTCCTAATTTTAAATCTTAAATTTCCTAAAGTACTAATTTGAATTCTTAAAACATAACAATCATCAATTGCAATTAAAGAACAATTATAAATAGGATTTTCATTTGATTCCGGTTCAAAATTAATTGATTCATAACCAACTAAATCATTATTTCCTAAATATAAAATATTTTTTCCATTTTTAACAAATCTACTTCTTCCTTGTAAAATTAAAAAAAGAGAATTTGCTTCTGTTCCTTCTTTATATATATAATTTTGTTTTACTATTTTTTCTAATATAAAATTATTATAATATAATAAAAATTTTTGAATTGTCATTTGTTTAAAACAAGGAATAAAATTCATTATTAAATTTTTTCTTTCATTTTCACTTTTTAAAATATATTTTGATATAGTTTTTAAAAATTTTTCTTTTTTAATTCCTAATAAATTACAATTTTCTTTTGCAAAAGCATTACAATTTCTATTTTGATCATTTAAAATTTCATTTTCTCCAAAACAAAATCCTTCTTTTAAAATACATTTTTGATGATATTCTTGTATTCCTCTTACAATTTCTCCTTTTTCTTCTAAATAAACAATTCCTCTTATAATTATATAAAAATAATCACTTGAATCTCCAATTGAATAAATTTTTTGTGATTTCTTTTTTTGAATATGTTCAAAATATAAAACTGTTTTAATTAAAATATCTTCTGGAATTCCATAATATTTTATCATATATTTGAAATCTTCTATATTTTTTAAAATTAAAAATATTTTAAGGGCATCTTTATTTGATTTTTTTTCTACTTCTAATAATAATTCATCTATTTCATTTTCAGTTCCTAAAACTTTTATTTTTTTGGAATGGACTTTATATATATTTGATTCTATAAATTTTTTTAAAATATGTAATGTTGCTCTAAAAATTAATTATTATCTTGTTTACTTAGGACGAAATTTTTTTTCTTTTTTTGATGACATTTTTATATTATTATTTCAAAAATAAATAAAAATTTAATTAATTAATTAATGATATAAAAAAAATGTTTGTCAATTTATATTAATATAAATACAATTAAATTAAAATTAATTTATAATAAAATATTTAACTTACAATTTAAACATATTTCTTTAACAACATTAACATTCCACAATATATTTTCCTTCTAATATAAAAATAATATTTTTAATTGATTCTTTATTTTGAATATTTTTTCCTTATGAAATAATTTAAATAAAAAACACTTTTAAATTAAGTAATAATTAATTGAAAATATTGAAAAAAATATAGAAAAAATTACCTAATCTTATTAATTAAAAAAATCATGATTAAAAATTAAAAAAAATATAATCAAAAAAATTGAGAATTAAGATTAAATTCTTTGAATAGAATAGTTTATTTAATAAATACTTTAATATTGAAAATAAAAAATAATTTATTTTTATATTTTTTTATTATAAAATTATTTAAAAAAAAAATTTATACATTTTTTTTATAAATGGTTATAAAACAATAATATATAAATTAGAAAAAAAATATAAACGAATTAAATGAATTAGATATGGAAATAACAACAAATTCAAAATAAGAAATACTTGTAACTTATAAAAGAAAAAGTAAATAATAATAAAAAAATCCCAAAAATAAAAAATATAAAAAAATTAAAAAAATATATTACAGAATTAAAATAAATAAACCTTTAAAATTCTGGATAGAAGATTTTCATCATGGTATTTAAAAAACTAGAAAAAGCATATATAATTTGGAATATAGAAAGATTTAAAATCCTATAGAAAAAATAGGATTTTATGTGCATTAGGAATTTTTCCTTTTAATAATTTATTCAATTTTATATTTTTTTTTGTTTATATATTAGGAGTTATTTTACAATTTTTAAACATTTTGATAAAAAAAGCTTGAAGCAATGAAAAATGATTCTTTTTAAGAATTTAAAAATAAAATAAATCAAATAACAAAAACAAATATTTATTTTCTAAATGGAAGAAATATAAAATATGTAATTTATATTAAAAAATTGTATTGATATTAATGATGAAATTGATATGACAAAATCATCAGAATTTTATTAGGTGTCAATTTAGAAAAACAAAAAAAATAGTAAATAATGAACAAAAAAATTAAATAATTTAGTTAGAAAATCAATTTGTCCAATCCAAATTTTTATAGTTAATAAATATACTAAAAGAGCTGATGTATACATAAAATATTATATTTATCTAAATAAAAAACCAGAAATTGATTATGAAAAAGTTTATTTAGAAATTTTAAATATTATTATTTATTATTTATTCCATTTTTAAGTAGCTCATTTTTATCATCATGTTTAGGAATTGATACATATTATATAGAACCAACAAAACTTTGTTCTTGTGATCAAGATTAAAATACAAATTATTATTTCTATTCAAATCTAAAAACAAAATATTCATTTTATACTGGAGAAAAAATAATTTTAAGAAGAAGAATGTATTACAAAAGCAAATGAAGAATAATTAAATATATTTAATAAAAAATTTTCATGAATATTAGAAAGAAAGATAATATTAAGGAAAAATTAATTGAATATTGATATACTTCAAATAAAGAATTATATAAAGAAACACTTGCTAATCTCTCTATATATGTTTATGTTAATCAAAATTTTAATATTAAATTTAGATTAGAATATAGTTTAAAAAATGTAGTATATTCTTATACTACAGGTAGAAATTATTTTTCTTTTCAAAGTGATGTAAATTTAGTTTGAACAAAAAAAGAAATTGAAAAAGTAAAAGTTTTAATTATCTTTATATTAAATATTTAGAATATCCAATTATTTTTGGGGATTATAACAATTTATCATTTATGGTTGAGCAAAAATTCTTTTGGGGCCTGAAATTATTTATATTTAAATAAATAACAATAAATTTTTAAAAAATAAAATTTTTTCTTTTTTTCAAATTATAAATAATATAAATCATTAAACTAAATATTGTAAAGTATTGATTAGAATCTTAATTAAGATTTTTAATTAATAAATTATATGGAATTAAAATTCTTCATTTATTCATAGATATATATTGTAATATAATAAAAAATAAGTTGCAAAATAAAAAAATTAATTTAAGTATCAAAAATCTCTAAAACAATATTAATTTTATGGAAAAAACACAGGATAATATTAAAGAAAAAGAGGATATAGGATTAATAGAGAAATCAAAATTAATATGTCATGTATGTAAAAAAGAAATTTTAAATGAAGAGAAAAAAATAAAAAATAATGATAAATTCTAACATAAAAACTGTCTAAAATGTGTTATGTGTAATGATGGAAAAGTTTTAGATGAAGAAAAAGTAAGATTTATTCAAGATGATATTTATTGTATAACACATTCACTAATAAAAAAATCCAATGGGCATTATCTTCAAAAAAATCTTATAAGTTTAATAGGTATTCCATATTATAAACAACTTAAATATCAAATTGTAAAAAATTGTATGACTGATCTAATTCCTAAATTTTCTATTTATTTTCCTATTTCTCCAGAACAAGCAAAACTTTTTATTAAACAAGGAGGATTAAAACAATTAAAAGATGAATTAAAAAGTATTGTTGATAAAGATATTAATTTATTTATAGATAATTATGAAATAGGCTCTTTTTTTGTTACATTTGGAATTATAATCAAAAAAATAGGAAAGAAAGTTAAAAATTTTATTACTAAGAAAGATAAAAAAAAAATAGAATTAATAGAGAAAACAATAGAATTAGTTGAATCAAAACATTTTTCTTGCTTACAAAATTTAACTCCAAATGCAGTTTCTTTTGTAAATCAAAAATCCTTTGAAAATATTGAAGAAAATAAAATAAAAATAAAAGAATTTTTAGATAATAAAATTAATAAAAAAGAAGATGATGAAATAAGTGTATTATCAAATTCAACAGCAGGAAGTATAAATAATATAATAATAACAGAAAAAGATGAAGAAATTTTAATGGAAGAAGTAGAAAATATTTTAATAAATCAAGAAAACAAATTAATAGAAGAAATGGAAACAATAGAAAACTTATCTAAAACAAATAATAAATTTGCAGAAGAATTCAATTTAGCATTAAAAGATAGTATTTTTGAATTTCATAAAACTGGATTAATTATAGTAAATAAAGATAAAGATTATGATGAATATAATAAACGAAAAGAAGAGTGTAATAATCTTAAAACTAAATTTTTATTTCATGGAACAAAAATTGAATATTCATCTGAAATATTACCAAATAATTTTAAAGTAGGTAAAGATTGTTGGTATGGATTAGGAATTTATTTTTCTGATCAATTAGATTATGCAAGATATTATTGGAATGGATGGGACACAGAAAATAGTTGTATTAATAAAATACCAAAAATTGATGAATCTTTTTCTTTAATTGTTTCTGAAGTTTATTATGATGAAACAAAATATGAGCAAATCTATGATTTTAAATATCATATTAAACTTGATCATATGCCTGATTATAATGAAATATTTAATAAATATAAAGAAAAAATAATTCAAAAAAATGGGATACATTATGTTGAAGTTGATGGAAAAACTACAAAAGTTTTTCCCAAAAATGAAAAACCTAATAATAAATTATTTATAGGTCGAGAATATGTTATTACTTATCAAGAACAAATTCTTCCCATTTATGGAATTACTTTACAAAGAAATGAATATTGTATTATTTGGCATGACCCTAATTTTTCTGGAGGAAAATATAAATATGAATTAATGGAAAGAAAAAAATATGCTGAACAAATGACAAATTTTAATATTTATTATGAAACAAATGAAAAAGATGCTTTGAAGTTAATTTGGAAAAAAAAATATAATAAAATTATTTTAATTTCAAATTGTGGAGATAATTTTGCAGGAAGGAATTTTATTGATAAAGCAAGAAAAATTCTTCAATTTAATGCTATGGTTTTATTTTTTGGAGCTTGGGAAGGACATTTAAATTGGATTAAAGATTATCCAAATTCTTTATTTACTAATACTGATAAATTCTATAGAGAATATATAAGGAATTTTAATGAGGAAGGATTATTAAAATTAAAAAATAATATTGAAGAATATGTTCATTTATTGAACCCTACTTTTAGTAATTATAAATTTAAAGATTTTGAAAATCATTTAACTTATCCACTTTATGAAAAATATAAAAATGGTGGAAAATATTCTCAACTTGATTGTTCTGAATATTGTGAAAATTAAAATTTTTTTATAAAAATATTATTTATTTTTTTTTAAATATTAGTAATTTGGATTTTTTATTTATATATTAAATTCATTGAAATAAAATCATAATATATTGATATATTCATTATAATTTGAAAATAATTAAATTTTCTTTGAATTATGTAAACAATAAATGATTAAGTTTAAAATAAATATTATTTTCCCATTTTTTTATCATAATATAATTTTACTGAATTTTGTTTAATTATAATATTTAAATATTTAAAAAAATTTATTTTTTATATTATTAATTTATAAATTTTATTTATATTAATATCTATTTTATATTAAAAAAGCTTGTAATATAAATTGATTCAAATTTATAATCCGAGATTATGATTATAATCTTTCTGACTTAAGTAATTTATTTTTAAAGATTTAATCATATTTTCAGTTTTTAAATTATAATTAATTAATTTTGAAGTAGTATTTTCATAAAAAGAATTAGAATAATTATTAATAGGAATTTTATTCGAATTTTTATTTCTTAATTTCCTTAATTCTACTTCTGAAGTGTTATTATTAATAAAAGAATAACGCAATAAATTTGAATATTTATATTTTTTATTTTCATCAATATAATTATTTTTTTTTATATAATTATTATTTAATAAAATATTATTTTGGGAAAAATTTGTATTAGATACATTAATTGATGATGATAAATCTAAATTTGTTAAATATAAATCTTTATATTTATTTTTATATTTGGATATAATTGAATTTATTTCTTCTTGAGAATGAATTTTCTTATTTGAATTTGAAAAATGATTATTAATTGTATAATGATTAAAATCATATTGAGTTTTACATCTTTCCTCATTTAATGATAAAAGTGAATAATCTTTTTTAATAAATTTATTTTCATTTATATCATCATTTATTGATTTATATTCATAATCATTTATATAATTTATTTTATATATTTTTTCAAAAATTTCATTCAAATAATTTTTTGTATTCTCAGTATTTAAAACTTCATTAATACTTTTTTCAAGAATATAAATTGCTAA
>Ga0256407_10007221_pt1 | contig 16823 bp, 10 predicted proteins | sample RumenRJG_04DNA_FD_193489 | JGI IMG/M metagenome (GOLD analysis project Ga0256407, IMG submission 193489) | Bovine rumen microbial communities from Lethbridge, Alberta, Canada - RJG_04 | ecosystem: Host-associated > Mammals > Digestive system > Stomach > Rumen | place: Canada: Alberta...
AAAAAAAAAAAAAAAAAAAAAAAAAAAAAAAAAAAAAAAAATTTTAAAAAAAAAAAAAAAAAAAAAAAAAAAATTACAATTTCTTTAATCCCAAAAACCCAATTCCCCCTTCAATTCCAGTATAAGAAACTGCAATTTTACATTGTTCAGGTAACATAAAAAAATCAACAACACTAACTCCAACAACATTTCCAAAACTAGATTTACTAAAATTACTTTTTCCCTTATTATTACTTCCACTAACATTATTCCCAATATTAAAAATAATTTCTCCATTAATTAAAATTTGTAAAGTTGGTTTTTTATCAGCATAAAAACTTAAATTAATTTCATATAAACCACCTTCAATAATATTAATAAAAGTTTTATCTTTATTCCAAATAAAATTATCAGGTGAAGTATTTATACTTTGAATTTCCCATGGAATTGCATAACCATTTTTAACTTTTCCACTTTTCCAAAACCATCTTCCAATACAATTTTCATTGCATAAAGTATCATTTATTATTCCTTGATTATCCATTGCATTTCTGAACTCTTCAATTGAATTTTTTTTTTCTAATTCTGTATGAATTTCTAATAAAGCTTTATTTATATCTTCAATTTCAGCTTTGTTTTTTATTATATTTAATATCTCTTTTGAATTTGCTTTTGTATCCATTTCTGTTTTTACATTGTCGAAACATTTGTTAAATGATTTTATTATTGATTCAAATTTTTGATTGTCTGTTTTTAATTTTAATTCTGTGTTTAGTTTTTCTAGTGATGTTTTAATTGTAGAAATGTCGTTTAAGGAAATGTCTCTTTTACTTATTTTGTCATTTAAGAGATTGTTTATTTCATTTTTTGATAATTTATTATTTAATTCAACTAAGAAATTATTTTCGAAATCATCTAATCTCTTATTTATTTCTATTATTATATTACTATTTAATTCTTCTATTTCTTGACTTGATACTTTTTGATTCATATCATTTGTTATTTGAGTTAATATTTCATTCATTTTTGAAATGTCTATTTTTTGTGATAATTCATTTTTGAAATTCAAGAAATATTTATCATATGTTGTATTTAAATTTGATATTTCTTTATTAATTTCATTTAATGTTTTATCCATTATTTCATTTGTTTTTTCTAATATATTTTCTTTTTCATTATCTTTTTTTTGATAGAAAAGTTGTAAATTTTCCTTTTCATTATTTATTGAATTTAACATATTTTTATTATCATTTTGTAATAAAGTAAATTTTTCATTTAATTTATCTTCAAATTTTTTCCTATTTCCAATAACATCATTTTTAAATTCATTTATTGTTTCAAACATTTCATTTTTTAATTTATTAATAGAATAATCTACTTTTTCAATATCAGCTTTTTTTGAAATTCCATTTGAAATTTTTTCAAAATTTCCTAATTCTACTTTATTATTTTCTAAATTATTAATTACAACATTTAAAGATTGAAATTGAGTTTTAATATTTTCAATTAATCTATCTAAATCATTATCAATATCATCAATTCTTTTTGTCATATTAGTCTTCATATCTTGAAAAGCATCTGAAATTAATTTAAAATCATTTACTTCTGCTTTAGAATTTATAATAGTATTTATTATATTATCTAAAGTAATTTTATCTACTTTTGAATCAATAATATTTTTTAAATCATCTATTTGTGAAATATCCATTTTTTCATTTAAAATATTTTTAATTGAATAAAGTTCATTTTTATCTAATTTATTATTTAAAAGAATTTCAATTTCATTTTTATTTGCTTTATTTTGTAAAGATTCAATCACATTATCTTTATTTGCTTTTTTATTTAAAGCATTATTTACTTCAGTTAAATTTGCTTTTTCATCTAAACTTTTTTTAATAATATTTAAATCTTTATTCAAAGCTAAATTAGGAATTTTCATATTAAAATTTTTTTGTAAATCATCAACTTTCAAATTTAAATTATTAATTTCATTATTAAATTCTCTACAATCAACTTTTTCATCAATTAAATTTTTAATATCTTCCAAAGAAGGTTTGGCATTTAAATAATAAATTAATTCATTTTTAGAAATTTTATCATTTAATAAATTTCTAGTCTCATCAATTGTAGCTCTGTGATCAATTGCAGATGATAAGTCACTAACCGCTCTCATAACTTCTGTTGTATTTGCTTTTAAATTAATTGCTGTATTTAATTCACTTTTACTTGCTTTTGATTGTAAAATTTTTTCTATTTCTTTTATTGCCATTCCTTGATTTCTTATTGTTTCTGTTAATGATTTGAAACATAATCTTATTATTTCATTTATATTTCTCCAATCACTTAAAGACTAAATAAAAAATTTTTTTATTTGTATTTTTATTTATTTTTTTTATTTTACACTTAATAATGTTTCTACTTGAAGTGGAATGTAGGAGTCTTCTTCATTTGTTTCTATTGGATATGATTTTTGATTTTGAGTTTCTATATATGAATTCATTTTTGAAAATTATATATTAATTAATATTATATTAAGATTAATATTTTTTTTAATATTTAAATCAAATTTAAAATTAATTTTATATTTCAATGATAAAAATCAAATTTTATAGTATATCTTAATTTTCTTATAATTGAATAATCCATATCTATGAATTTTGTAAAATAGATTATACTTATGAAGCCAATTTAAAGTGTAATAAATGGTAAAAAACTAAATATTTTTTTAATATAAAAAAATTTAATTATAACATTTTAATAATTTTTTTTCCATAATATAATATATAATAAAACTTTTATTAAAATATTAATGAAAAATTAAATTCTATTTCTTAAAACTCATTATTTAATAATTATAAAAATTACAGAAACAATAAATTTAATATTATTTTGATAAATCAATTGATGCAATAAGTTTATCTAATTTAGAAACAATTTTATCCTTTGAAAAAGTATTTTTATGAGTATTAACAGTAGTATCATTAGAAAGAAATCTATCTTCAATAACAGTATCAAATTTATTAATTTTAGGAGGTAAACATCCCATTTTACTTTTATACATAAATAACCTATTAGTATGATCAACTAAATTTTTTAAATTATTTAGATTATTAACCATATTTTGACATCCATGAATTTTTTGAAGTCTATCATTATTTTTTGATGTTTTAATTCTTCTAAATTCTTTATTTTCTTCAGGTGATAAAATTGAAGAATCTCTTATATCATCAATTAATGATTCTGAATCAGAAAAATATTCATCTTTTCCATTTATATTATTAAATTCTATTTTATTATCTCTTGATTTTATTTGTATTTTTTTATTTTTTTTTTTTAATAATGTATTTGATTCTGTACTTGTTTTATTAAATGTATTTTTCATTTTTGGATTATTTGAATCTTCTATCATTACATTATTTTCATTTCCTTTATTTTGTCTTGTCACTACTTTATCAACAATTTTTTGATATTTTTCGAATTTTCTTTGTTCATTTTTTAATTTAGATGAAGTAACTAAATTTTCTTTTTCCATCATTCTATATTTTTCTTGATTCATTTTAATTTCAGATTCTAATTTTTTTATTTTTTCATCTTTATTTTCAACTAATAATTTAATTTCTCTAAATATTTCAATTGGTTTAAATCTAATATTAACTTTTTCAGGTAAATAATTCCTTATCATCATATTTGCATAAGCACTTGTTTCTCTTAAAACTTTTAAAATAGAATCTTGATGCATTGAATTAATCATTAATTTAATATAATTTTCAATTTCTGGATTTGAAAAAACATTTGCTTTAAAATCTGTTTCTTTAATATTTAAATATTTATCTTTTATTTTTAAATTTTTATCAAGTCTAAAAGTGTCAAATAACAAATTATATAAATGAAATAACATATTTTTTAAATAATCATTTTCAATTCTATATTCCTTATAAGATGATAATTCAAATAAAGCATCATTTAATTGAACTTGATAATTATCTTCCATTTTCTTTTTTTCATTTTCAAAAGCATAATTTCTTAAATTTAATTCTTTAATTTGATTATTAAGTTTATTTTCAACATCATTTTTTTCTTTTTTTAAAAGTAAAATTTCATTTTTTACTTCAATATAATCTTTTAAATTTAATAAAGCTGCTTCTTTTCTTACTTTTAAATCTTTAATAATATCAGTTGGATTTTCTGTAGGAAATTCTTTCATAAAATCATCAAATAATTTTTTATTTTTTTCAAATATTATAAATTTAGTTTGTAATTTTGTTATTTGATCAATGTCATCTTGTAATTGAATTTTTAAATCTGTATTTTCTCTATTTAATGTTGCAATTTGATTAATTAAATTTTTTTTACTTTCAATTAAAGTTTTACATTCTTCTTCTAATTGTTTTTTTTCAACTTTTATTTTATCAATTATTACTTCAACTCCTTTATTATATTCATTTATTTTTTTTTCAAAATCTTTTACAATTTCTTTTACTGATTTTCCTTTTATACTAGTTAAATAATTTTTTATTGTTGATTTTTTATGTTTTTCTAAAGCTTCTTCTTTTTTATTTATTGTATTTTGTTCTTTTAATCTTGATTCTCCTAATGTAATTGCTTCTTCTATTATATTTTGTGATTCTATTTTTTCTAATTCTTCTTTCAAATCTTTCATTTGTGTTGCTATTAAAATTCTATCATTGGTTATTGTTTTCATTTTTTTTTTGTAAATTATTAAAAAATTAATTTTTATATTATAAAAAAATATATATTATTCAATTTATACTTATGGGATGTGTAAGTCCGAATGTAAAAGAAAAAAAAAAAGTAAAACTTAATATTGAAAAAAAAATAAATCAAGAAAAAGAAAATATAAATAATTTTGAAGTTCTCAAAAATCCAAATTTAAAACCTATTTTATATATTAAATCTCCTTTTACTTTTTCTCGTTCTAATAGTATGTCCAATATTAATGTACCATTTATGGATTATAAACAAATTAAACCTTCAAATAGTTCAAATTATATAAGTCAAGTATCTGATATTACAAATCTATCAATTGATACAACAATAAATAATACTTTATCTTTTAATGGATTAAATCAAAATCATATTTTATCAACTAATGGAATTTTAAATATTAAAATTTTACCAACAAAATTTGAATTAATGTATCAAATTTGGATTGAAAAAAATTCTATTATAAATTTCAATATTTGTGATAATAATAATAATAATGAAAATCAAGAAAATAAAGTTAAAGAAGATTTATTAATTGGAAGAGTTCTTAATGGGAAACCATTTATTATATATGATAATTTAAAATATCAAAGTGAAACAAATGGACCATTATTTATAAAAATGAATACAAAAAATAATTTAAACTTATTAAATAAAATTGAAAGTATAAACTTAAAAATTAAAGGTGCTAAATATATTGATTCAATTTATGATTTAGAAAAAATGATTGGATGGGATAATTCAATTTATGATATTTATTATGTTAATTCTGATGATTTAAAACTTTCAAAAAATGAAAAAGATATTGTTATTTTTATAAATAAAATAAGAGTTAATTCTAAATTATTTGCTATTCAATATTTATATAATATTCAAAATCTAAATAAATCAAGTGAAAATGTATATAAAATTTTTTATGAGAATGAATATAAATTTAATAAATTTAAAATTGATTTATCTGTTAAAAAAATTATAGGACAATATTTTAAAACTATTTTTAATAAGGAAAATAAAAATCTAAATAAAAAACAAAGTATACTTAAATCTGATTTAGAAATAAAGAAAATTTTAGAAGAAAAAGCAAAGAAAAAAAATTGTAAAATATTTATTAAAATGCATGATATGGAAAGTTCATTTTCTTTAGTTATGAGATTCATTCATGATGAAAATATTCGAAATGAAATATTAAATAAAAATAATAATGAGTTATCTTTGTTTATCAATAAATTAATGAAAAATAATAAAATTATTTATTTTACTTTTCTCATTTTTAATGAAGGTAATTATAATAACAATTTAAATGAAATTTCTATTAAAAAAGTTAAAATAAGTGATTTGAAAAAAAAAATAATTGAAAGTAATTCTAAATCAAAATTAGAAATTATTAAAGAAGAACCTGTTAAAATGATTGATAATCTACATTCTGAAGTATATGAATTTAATAAAAATAGTTCTTATTTAAAAATAAAAGAAAAAATTTCAAATCAAAATGAGTAAAAAATAATATAATAAGTATATGGTATCTTTATTTTTCCAAATAATATTTTATTTAATATTTATAATTATAGTTTAATAAACTATAATGGTATTTGTATAAAATTCTTAAAATTTAAAAAAAGATATTTTGACACTTTTAAAATCAATTAAAATAAGATTAAAAAATTAAATTGAAAATAATATTTATTTAAAATATTAAAAGTATATTTATATATATAAATAAAAAAATTTAAATTAGTTTCAATTAAATTATTTTTATTAATAAAAATTTAATTATATTATTTTGAAAATAAATAAAAATATTAATATTTTTAAATTTAAATGCAAAAAAATTTTTGGCGTGGTCCCAGTGGGGATTGAACCCACGACCTTCGCGTTATTAGCACGACGCTCTAACCAGCTGAGCTATGAGACCTCGTTATATTTTATTTAAAAAAAAAATATTTGAAAAATGCAAAAAATTCTTTATTATATATAAATAAATTATAAACAATGAAAAAAATAGATACAAGTATTTTTTTTATTAATAATTTTTCTAATTAATGAAATATATTAAATAAAAGATTATAAGTATAAAAAATTATTTGTAAAACAAAAATAAAATATAAAAAATATATTTTCAAATTTTTATAATTTTAATATTTTTAATTAAAAATAATTATTAATAAATGGTAGAACTCGATATTTTAAAAGCATATTCATTAACAGAAAAAACACAAGAAGATATAGACACAATAATGATAATGACACAAAATCTTCCTTTTGTAATAAGTTACAACAATATGGAAATACATAGATTATTATGTCAAAATATGAGATTTAGAGAATATTTTAAACAAGAATCAATATTTGATTCATCAAAACAAACAAACATAGATTTTTTAATATATTCAGGAATAGTAGAATTATTTATTGCAGAAGAAGATAAAGATAATGAAGAAAAATACATGAGAAAAAATTTAATAAGAGAAATGAAAAAAAATGATTGTTTTGGTTCATTTGAAATGCATATTATGCAACAAAATAAGACTAAAGTAACAAAAATAATTGCAATTGCAAAAGAACCTTCAAAATGTTTAATTTTTGAAAATAGAAAAGTATTAGGAAATGATAATAAAGAAGTTGTACCAAGAACAAGAAGAGAAGTTTTAGCAACTTTAAGAGAAGAAAATAAAAAAGATGTTAATAATCCAAAATATTATGACCCAGAAATTTTTTTATTTGATGATCCACAAAAATTTAGTAATATAATTGAAAATGTTAAAGAAAAATTTAATGAAAAAATTGAAAATAATCCTGCAGAAGATTATTGTGATCAAGTTATGAATAAATTAAAAAGAGAAAAAGAATTTGGTGATGCTTTAGATAAATATTATCAAATTTCGGGGAAAGAGTTAAAAGATGTTTTTAATTATATTGATTCTAAATATTCTGCTTTTTATAATGAAAAATCTATTTTGGATTTAAAATTAGGAATTATATCAAAAAAAACTATTGATACTTTACCAAAAGCTAAAGAAATGATTAATAAACAATTAGATGATTTAAAAGATAAATTTTATGATAAATCAAATAGTAAAAATCGAAATTTAATTCAGTTAAATATTGATAAAGAATTAGAATCTGATGATTTTCATGATTATGTTTATGATGAAATTAGTAAAATTAAAAATTTAGATGAGTTATTAAAAAAAAAGAAGAAAAATGATAAAAAAATTGAAGAAAATAAAAAACAAATTAAAAAAGAAGAAAATTTATTGTTAAATACTTATTATTGTATTTTTTGTCATGTTAATCCAAGAGATGCAATAAGTGTTAATTGTAATCATTTAGTTATTTGTGAAGAATGTATGCAAAAAGCAAAAATTTGTCCTAGATGTGGGAAAAATATTGATAATTATCATAAAATTTATAGAAGTTAATTTTTTCTCAATAATTATAATTTATTTTACTATATTATGTAAATTTTTTTTAGATTATATTATTTTATTAATAATATAATAAAATAGGATTTATTATAATATATTATTATAATTTATTTTTTTTTTTTTTTAATTAATTTTTTTTTCAGATATTAAAATAAAAATCAGACAAAAAATAATTTACAATTAAAACATTTTAAGTTAAATATTTTTATTAATACATTGCCATGGTATTAACCCCTTATTATTACAATGAGTTTCGTCAGCATCATGATTTAATAATAAATTAGTAATTTTATAATTTCCATGAGATAAAGAATAATGTAAAGGAGAATTCCCTTCATTATTAAATAAATTTGGATTACTTCCTAATTTAAGTAAAAATTCAATTATTTCAAAGGAACAATTATATTTAACAGCTTTTAATAAAAATGTATCACCATTTTCATCTTGATAATTCATATTAATATAATCAATATTATTTTTAATTAATCTTTTTATTTCATAATCATTTGTTTCTTTAATATGAAAAAAAATACGTTTATATATATTATCTCCAATATTTTTTAAAATTTCTGCTTTTATTTCATGAGTTTTAAGTAAAGTAATTAATTTATTTCTACTTGAAAATAAATTTGTTACTGATTGAGATGACATTTTTATAGTTTGAATATTTTTTTTTTGTCTTTTTGGTTTTATTATTTTTTTCTTTTTTCTATGATGAGAAAAAAAATTTATCATATTATCTCCTAATATTTCTCTTGTTGATAAATTTTTTTTACTTGTTCTTTTGAAATTATAGTCTAATAATTTATTTTCAAATGAAAATATATTATTTGAACTTTTTCTTTTTAATTTTTCATTTAATTTAAATATAAAATTATTATTTGAAATTCTTTTTTGATAAATTAATTTTCTTTTTGTTTTTTCTTTATACATGTTTTTAATAGGAAGTTCGTCATCTGAATTATAATTATCTTCTTCTTCTGTTGTTCCATTTTTAATTTTATTTATTTTTTCAATTTCTTTTTCTTTTCTAATATTATCTTTTCTTTATTCAGTAATTATTTTTGCTTTAATATATGTTATTCTATTTTCAAAATTTTCTGTTAATGAAATTTGATATAAAGTATCTCTGTAAATATAATCTTTTATAAATAAAAAATTACTCGTTTTTTTATTTGCTATATTTAATAAAACATTTATTTTATTTTTTTCTTTTATTTTGTATTTATGATTTCTTTGAACTAATGTTTTTGATTTAATCATTTTTTTTTCTTTTATAATTTGAGATAATTTATATGTAAAATGGGCTTTAGATTTTAATCTATTTATTCTATTATTTGATATAAAATCATCATTATTTAATAAATAAAATATTCCTTCTTCTCTCATATCTAAAGAAGTATCAAATAAAAAAGATGTTGTAATAGAATTAATATAAAAATTTAATCTTATCAAATATAAAAATTTATGTAAATATTTTTTATAAAAACTTCTATCAAATTTATTGATATTTTTAATATTTAACTTCTTAAAATCTTTTAAGTGGTCAATTAAATGGTTTGAATATATATTATTTTCAAATATTTCTTTTATTTTATTATTCATTTTATTTTTTTCAATTGTTGTCAAATTTTCAAAATAATCATATTCAAAATTATTAATAAATAATGCATTTTTTTTATCTTTTTTTTCAATTATTACATTTATTTCATAATTATCATATATATCTTTTTCTAATTTGAATAAAAAATTTTGTTGACTTTCTGTATGATTTATTAACTCATTATTTACATTTGTTTTTCCTTTAATATTTTTTAAAAATTTATTACTTAAAATTGTTTCTTTACTTTGAAAAAGTAATTTCAAAATTTTAGCTTTTGAATACCTTGGAAGTAATTTAGTTGTATGAAAATTTTTGATTTTAATTTTTTTAGAATTTAATTTTTTATTATTTCTGATATTTTTTCCAACATTATAACTATTATTAATATTATCATTACTTTTTTCAATTAATTGTTTATTATTTTTTTGTGTATTAAAAAAATAATTTTCTATTGATAAATCATCCAAATTTCTTTTTTTAATAGAATTCATTGACAATGTTTCAGAAAGATTTGAATATTGTCTATTTAAATTATTTCTTACTTTTTTTGAACTATTACATTTTGGACTCATTAAAGTTAAAAAAGTTAATGTTTTATCATCAGTATTTATATCATCTGATATTAATAAATTATCTAATTTTTCATTTGTTTTAAATCTTGTTATATTATTTAAAGTAAATTGACGATGTAAAAATTTTTTTGGTTTATCAAGTAATTTATATTTATTAAAACTATTAAAATAATTAGTTTCTTTTTTATCTATTTTTGATATTAAAGAATTAAAATGAGATGTATTTCTACTATAATTATCACTTGTTATACTTATATTATCTTTTGAAATTTGTTGTCTAATATTTTTATTACTATTATTTTTAAAATAATTTGAAGTGGTCATTATTGATTTTAAAGAATTATTTGATAAAAATTTTCTTGGATTTCCATTTTTAAAATTATAAATTAAATTTGAATTTTTATCATTTATATTTAAATCTGATGCACTTTTTGGCCTTATAATTTTTTTGATATTTTTTCCTGATAATTTTTTTTTTGAATTTTCTTCTATCAAATAATATTTAATGTTATATTTATTAATATTCATTTGGACATTTTTAATAGGAATATTAAAATGATTTATTATGTTGAATATTTTTTTATTTTTTTGATAATTTGGATTCTTTAAAAAAGTATTGGATAAAGATATTAAATTAGATTTTTTTGTATTATTTTTATTTTCACTTATTGGGGTAATTCTAATAGTTTTTTTTGAATTATTAATTTCAGTATCTGAAAAAAAAATTGTATGTTCATTTTTATTATTATTAAATTGCTTTTTATTATATGTTTGTTGACGTTTCAAAAGAGTTTCCTTTATCTAAAAATTATCTATTAATAAAATATTTTTTTACTTTATCAAATATTAAAGATTTTGAATTTCTAATAAATTTTAATTAAAAAAATTACATTAATGACTTTTCTGATGAAAAAAATTCCATTTCCTTTTTTAAAATTTATATTTATTATTATTTCAATATAAATTTCTTTTTAAATTAATTTCATATATATTTAAATATTTATAACTTTAATTTAATTTTCAATAACTTCATTTTCATTATATTGAAATCCTTCATCAGGCATTTCAAAATTTGAAGTATCATAATCTTCATTTTTTTCATCTGAATTTTGAATTTCATTTGTTTGTTCAAATGGGTTAATTTTAGGTTCAATTTTATTATTTAAAACATCATTAAAATTTAAATTATTAAAAAAATTTTCATTTTCTAATTCTTTAATATTTTTAATTCTTTTATTTTTATCTTTATTAAGTAATTTTTTTAATAAATTTTTTGCATTATCAGAAATATATATTAAATTATTAAATTTTAATTCACCATTTTTATCATAAAAAGGAGGAATACTCATTAACATTTCATAAATTAAAACACCTAGATTATACCAATCATCATGTATTAAATTAAATTCATCAGGTTTATCAAAATCAAAAATTTTATTAATATCATTATTTTCCATTTTATTATAATCTATTTCATAATTAACATATTTAATATTTCCATTTCTATCTAATAAAAAATTTTCTGGGGTCATTCCACAATAATTAATATTTTTATTATGAAAATAATTTATTATTAATGCAATTTGACAAGAATAAAATTGTGTTATTTCCTCATTAAAAATTCTATTTCTTTTTAAATGATTAAATAAATATCCTCCTTCAAATTGTTTAAAAAAATTTATTAAAAAAAATTTTTCATTTGTTTGAATAATATAATCAATTGTAGGAAAAAATGTAAAATTTTCTGTAATTATATTTATAAGTAAATTAATATCAATAAATACTTTTTCAATATTTAAATTAAAACACCTTATTAAATAAAATTGGTTATTTGAAAAATATTTTCCTAAACAAACATTTCCATAAATAGAATTATTTAAAATACCATATAAACGAAAATTTTCTATTTTTAAATCAGTTAAATTAATTGCTAAATTAGGATTACAATAAATAATTTTTGTTTCTTGAGATTTAATTAATTGGGCAACTCCAGTAAAATTCCAATTTATTTTTTGTTTTTTTATATTTCCAAATAAATAAATATCAACATCAAGTAAACTATTTTTATTTTGTTTAGTTTCAATTTTTTTTTTATCACTTTTAGTTGTGACAAATTCATTTAAATGAATATTATCTACTAAAGAAAAATCAATTTTTTTATTAATTAAACTATAATATATCATTGATATATATTTTATTATTATTCTTTTATTCATAGATTCATAATGATAATCATATTCATCATTTTTTCCATGAATAACAAATTCATTTGAATTTTTTGATGTTGTTATCCCTGATAATAATTTGATTGGAATTATTCTTTGAACTTTTTTATTTTTTAAATTATATATATTTTTTGTTGTTATTAATATATTTCTTTCTTGATGTTCATTTTGAATATTTATTTTTATTATTTTGTCACTTAATATTATTTCTTCATCTGAATTGATTATTTTTTTTATTTCTTTATCAAAACTATATAATAATTTATCTTCTCTTTTATCCATTAAAGCATCTTTCATTTAGTTTAATAATATATTAAAAATTTATAAAAACTTTTAATTAGGATTTATATTAATCAAATTTAAATATATTTTTTGTTTTTGTGGAATAATTTTTAAATTAGAAAAAAATATTTTAATGTTATATTTAATAAAAAAATAATGAATATAAATGTTTATTTATTTTTTGAAGAAAAAATGTAACAATTATATATATTTCATTGTAATTTCTTTTTTTTTAAAATAATTAATTTTTAGTTTTAACTTTGCAAATATCCAATTATAATATTGACTTTTTTATTTTAATTCAAATTTTTTAAAAATGATAATAAAACATATTCATTTAATTAATAATCATAATAATTATAAATCTAAAAAAATTATTATTATAAAGATAATCATTAAAATACTTTATCTGATTTTATAAATCTATCATGTAATAATTTAATTCTTTGCAAAAAGTGAATAAAATTAAATTTAAAAAATCATATAAATATAATTTTTTTCTCTTGATATTGATTCATTAAATAGATGAATTAATATAAATTTTAATTTTATTTTATAATAAAACTTATGAAAATATTAGAAACATTCCTTATATAAATCTATAATTTAAAAATAATATATACCTACAAAAAATATTTGTTAATATTTATTAATTTAATATATAAAATAAAAATTCGTTAAATATTTTTTAAATTAAATTGTGAAAAATAGGTATTAATGGATATAATATGGAAAAAATATAAAAAAATAGATATAAAGAAAGCTGATTATTTTGGAAATATATATATTGCTAAAAATAAAACAACAGAAGAATATTTTGAAATCAGGGAAATAAATAAAAAAAAAGTAAATAAAAGAGATATAAATAACCTATTTAAAACAATAAATAATATAAATTCAGAGAATTTAATAAATGTTAAGGAAATAATTGAAATAAAAGATTCATATTTATTATTTTTTGAATTATGTTTTTCAAATCTTGAAGAATACATGGAAAAGAGAAAAGTACCATTATCAATAAAAGAAATTAAAAAAATTTTATTAGATTTAAATAAAGGATTCAAAAACCTATATAACAATGGAATAATACATTCAGCTATTAAACCTTCAAATATATTATTATCAGTAAATCAAAAAAAAATAGATAAAACATGTTTCAAAATTTCAAACACACTATTAAGTAAAGTTTTTGAAGAAAGTAAATTACATACTAAAAAATCTTATAATATTTCATCAGTTACATCCTCACCTGAAAGTATAAAAGGAGAAACAATAAATTCAAAAAGTGATATTTGGTCTTTAGGAATTGTAATTTATTATATGTTATATAAAAAATATCCTTATAATGGAACAGAATATGAAATTGTTAAACAAATTGAATTAAATAAAAAGTTACCAATAGTTCAAGATAAATATTTAAATGATTTATTAAATAAAATGCTAAATCCTAATGTTGATCAAAGAATTTCATGGGAACAATATTTTCAACATCCTTTCTTAAAATATAATTCTTTTGAATGTCATTTACATTTAAAAAATTATTATTCATATTGTTCTACTTGTCAATATAATATTTGTGAAAAATGTATAAATAATCATTCTTTTCATAAGATAATTCCTTTTGATCAAATTGGCTTTAATAATGATGAAATTTTAACAATGAATTGTTTATTTAATGAAATTGAAAATAAATTTAATGATATGAAGCAAAATCATAAAAACTATATGAATAATATAAAATCAATTAATACAAATACTGATGTTTTAGATGAATATATTAATGATTATAAAAAATATTATATCAATTATTTAGAAATAATAAAAAAAAAAATTGATAATAATAAATTTGATTATTATGAAGAAAATAATTATATTTTATGTTATTATGATATTAAAAAAAATTTAAATGAAAAAGAGAATTATTTAAATGAACCAATAAGAATATTAAATTCAAATGAAAATGCAAAAGGGTTTTTTGTAATTAAAAATGAAGATCATATAAAAGAAAATTGTGAATTATATTTGAATGATGAAAAAATTGATTTTTGTTATAATTATAAATTCCCAAAAGAAGGACTATATAAATTGAAAATTTTATTAAACAATGAACTAATCAATATAAATCATTTATTTTATAAATGTAATAAATTAAGGTCATTAGATTTATCAAATTTAAATAAAACAAAAGTTGTTAATATGAATTTAATGTTATATTACTGTACTAATTTATTAAATTTAAATTTATCTAATTTTAATACTGAAAATGTGATAAATATGAGTAGTTTATTTGAATTTTGTTCTTCTTTAACTTCTATAGATTTATCTAATTTTAATACTAGTAATGTTATTGATATGAATAATATGTTTTCTGGATGCTACTCTTTAAAATATTTGGATTTACATATTTTTAATACTAGCAAAGTCACTAATATGAGTCAAATGTTTTCTGGATGCTCTTCTTTAACTTATTTGGACTTATCTAACTTTAATACAGATAAAGTTACTAATATGAGTGAGATGTTCAGTTATTGTTTATCATTAATAACATTAAATCTATCTAATTTTAATACTAATAATGTTATTAAAATGGTGAATATTTTTTTGAAAATAAATAAGAATTGTGAAATAATAACTAATGATAAAAATCTTTTATTATCAATTAACAATAATTAATCTTTATTTCACAATTTCTGTTTAAATTTATAAGAAAATAATCTTCAAAAAATATTTTATTCTATAAAAGATAATATAATAATTATATATTCAATTTATATAGCATAATACTTATTTTTTTAATATAATATATTAGTTCAAAATATATATTTAATCATAATTAATTATGATTATAATTCTATATTATAATCATTCTTCAATAAAAAAAAATATTATTTATTTTGATATATAAATAATTTTTTGTTTTTCTAAAATTAAAATCTTTTAAAATGATAAATATAATAGTTTTCTTAATATCATTCATTTTACTATAACCTCATTCCAATAAAGAAAAAGAAAACATAAAAAAGGATTATTTGACGGAATAAAAATATAAAAATAAAAATTATGATAATCCAAGGAAATATTTATAATGGTCACATAATAGAAGAATAAGAAAACTTATAAAAATCAGAAAAAAGAACTATATAAATTAGATTAAGAATAGTAAGACTTATAATCAAATTGAAAAAATGATAATGTTAAGAAAAGATAAATGATGAATATATAGAAGAATATAAAAAAATTTACAACCCTTTTTTGTTATAAAATGGAAATAAGGGAAAGTTAAAAAGTCAAATGTTTTTATTGTAATGAATGCTTTAAAGATCTTCATGTATTTTTAATAAATTATAAATTATGATTTTTATTAGAAAAAATTATTTAATTTTAAATTTAAATTAAAAATAAAACTAGAAAAAAAATAATAATATTAAAAAGAATGGTTAATCTAATAATTAACTTTTTTAATGAATTTTACTTGAAAGAATCAATAAATAGTTGTAAAAACAATTTTATATTTAAAACTTTTGTATTATTGAAAATTTAATATTTGAATTTTGTTTATATAAATCTTTAAAAAAATAAAAAACAAAAAAATTTAATTTAAATTTAAAAATTTATAGAATATAATAATAAATATTTAAATCTTCATTTTTTATATTTAAAATTTGAAAAGAATTGAAATTATAAAATCAATATAAAAATACTCTAACTAATATATATTTTCAATAATACTTAAGAAATATATAAAACTTGACTTAATAAAAATAAAAAGAATAATATCTTTTCCTATTTTTTTTATAAAAAATATTGAAGTTATTTATTGATTTTTTATTATTCAAAATTTTATTCTTTAGAAATTTAATTTTATCTTTCTTTTCTTTAATTTTTCTTTCTAAAGATATATTTAAAACTTTATCTGATTTATTATTATTAAAAGATTTTATTGATAAATTCTATCAATTGTTAAATATAGGATTATAAATAGTATTATTCATAAATTTCATTTGTTTAATAG
>Ga0256407_10007222_pt1 | contig 16822 bp, 13 predicted proteins | sample RumenRJG_04DNA_FD_193489 | JGI IMG/M metagenome (GOLD analysis project Ga0256407, IMG submission 193489) | Bovine rumen microbial communities from Lethbridge, Alberta, Canada - RJG_04 | ecosystem: Host-associated > Mammals > Digestive system > Stomach > Rumen | place: Canada: Alberta...
TAGAAATGGCGACGTGATGGGAAAATGGTAGTCACCATGTAATAGTGGCCCTCGTGGTAGCGGATGGTTGGAGCATAGATGCCCGCATTAGTCCAACCCAGTTCCGGCTGGTTTTGTGTGTAAAGCCCCGAGAGGTCAAGCTGCGACTTGCGCGAGAGGCAATTACCCACCTGCTCCCAGTGTATCAAGTCTTTGCTGTGGAAGACGGGTACTCCCGGGAAATACTGAAACGTGCTGTTCACCAGGTAGAACTCCTTGCCGTCAGTACACACACTTGGGTCGGCATGAAAGCCGGGAAGCACAGGGTTGCGGTAGCCTTGAGCCTGAATGTTCAGAGACGCTATAACAGCGATAGAGATTATGAATAATAGTTTTTTCATAATTGTTTATTCTTTGCCGTGATAGGATGGATGTTCATTATCAGGATTAACAATCAACTTCTCAACGACGATTTCCGGGTCTATCATAACAACTTTAACGGTATGATTGCCTTCTGTAGGTATGTCGAGGTCGATGCTGAGCCATCGAAGGTTGTCAAACACCTCGCTGCGCATACGTTGACGGGTTGTCTTGACAGTTCATAGATGCCAAAGATGGTGCCACGCTTGTCTGAACCCAGTATGACGAGTTTGCCTTTGTCCGTAAAAATCAAATACTGCTCCCATTTACCCTGTAGTTCTTTTGATTGCAACTTATATTTCTTGGCAAGCTTGCTTTTCCCTATGGTGGCCACCACAACAGGTGCATTTGCGCTGCCGGTGACAGCTTTGAGGTCGTGACGCAAATTCTCTACAGCCATTCTTACCCCCTTCCAGTCGAGAGGGTCGTATGTGATGGTGTCCGATGTTCTTGTTAGCTCAATATCGGATTGTGAGCTCCGTTTAAAAGTTATAAAATCTGTGGCATATGCTATATTTGTACATACTGCCATTAAAAGTAAGATGATTAGTTTTTTAGTCATATAATAATATTGTTGTTGTTGAATTATAATCTAAGTTGTCTGCGATATTCCTGGGGAGTGATTCCAACCATCTTGCGGAAGAGACGGATGAAATAACTATGGTCGCTAAATCCAAGTTTGTAGGCAACCTCTTTCACCGAACAATCAGAGGTGAAGAGCAGCAATTGGGCGCGTTCCACCTTTTTACGGTTGATGTATTGAACAGGTGTCTGGGCAAATTCCTGCTTGAAAAGCCGGATGAAGTAGGTTTTGGTGACGGTTGCCACATTGGCCAGTTCTGTCACGTTTATCTCATCGGCAATATGTTCATGAATGTGCTTCAGTACGCGTTTCATGCGCTCATCGGATGTCCAGATGCGGGGCTTCGCCTCCCGAATGAAATGTGACATAATCATCAGCATGACACCTCTCAACTCCATCTTCTCCCATAGTGCCATGTTCATGTACCGCTCCACATAATCGGAAGTCTGTGCCGACGTATCGTAGCTCTTCGGGTCAGGCCCTGGAAGCATAGCGTCGGGATGCTGTGTTGACACATAATCGAACAACCGTTTGACGCTGTTCCCCGCCAATACCTCGGTAGGTAGCTCTAACGTCTCCTGCAAACCCACTTCATTCTTAAATCCTTCATACATGTGAATATAATACAATTTGAATACCCCATGACACTCATACGAATGAATGACAAAAGCTGGTATGATATACATGTACCCTGGCTTTAACCTAACGTCCTTATCCGGTAGATGAAGCATGGCCTCACCTTCCATTATATAAAAGATGCGGATGAAGGGAGAACTCACTTTCTGCCAGTTCCAATCAGCATGATGCGTGGCATAGCCTACATTCAGCATCATCAGGTTCATTGACTCTATCGGTATCTGTATCATCGCATAATGATATTTGATAATCTGGCTGCAAAAATACAAAAAATATCAGATTCTTTAACGGAAGTAATAGGATAAAATTCCGATTATCATAATATTGTCCTATTATTGGATAATATTTTGAGCTATTGGTAACTGTTTATTTTGTACCTTTGCCGACAAAATTGCAACACATTACTTTCACACGTATGAACAGAAAAAGAATATTGGCTCTCATCGCCGCGTTAATAACGATTGGAGTGACAAAAGCTCAGGATACCGTTGATATTTGGAATCTTCCGCCCCTCAGCATAGAGCAAGGACGTTATACCACCGACTGGGACAACCTGAGCCGACAATATAACACGCCTGCATGGTGGCGTGAGGCAAAACTGGGTGCATGGTCTCACTGGGATCCGCAATCAGCGGCAGAGGATGGTGACTGGTATTCGCGTGGTATGTATATGGAAGGTCATCCCCAATCGACGTTCCATCGCGAGCATTTCGGCCATCCTTCGGAGTATGGCTACAAAGAACTGTGTCGCGATTGGAAGATAGACCTTTGGGACCCTGAAGACTTGATGCAACTCTACCGGAAGATGGGAGCACGCTACTTCTTGGCATTGGGCAATCATCATGACAATTTTGATTGTTGGAATAGCAAATATCAGCCTTGGAATTCTGTCAATATCGGTCCGCATCAGGATATTGTAGGCATTTGGGAGAAGGTGGCAAGAAAGCATGGAATGCCTTTCGGGATAGGTTTCCATAACACCCCTGCCCGCACTTGGGGACAGTTCATGCCTGTCAGATACACCTGCGATAAGCAGGGCGACAAGGCAGGCGTTCCCTACGATGCCATGCTGACAAAAGCTGACGGTTACAAGCCCAATGCCGATGGGACGGACAAATGGTGGAAGGGGATGGATCCGCAAGATTTATATGGTCCTATTCATCACGACGGACGCAAATCGTTAGAGAGTCCGTTTGCCAACCAATTCATGTGGCGTGTGGACGATGCAATTCGCAAATACCAGCCCGACATGATCTACTTTGATGACCATGCCGGCGACTCGCAAGTGGATATGGGCATAGATATGGGGCTTGGGAAACTGACGCCTCAGATTATCGCCAATTTCTACAATATCGCAGACAAACGCACAGAAGGGCGCAAGGAAGTGGTAGCAACATTCAAGGGTGTCGGTGGGCGCTACAACAGTTTTCAGCGTAACCCCGAAATGGTTGGCATCGTGGATCGCTCATTGGTAAAAAGCACAGAGCTTTACACTGAAGACGACATCATGGCTTTTCCTTTCCAGACAGAAGTTAGTCTGCAGGACTGGCATTATCAGCAAGGCGGCAGTTATCGCAGCGCTGAGGAAATAATCACTCGTCTGATGCAGAATGTGTCGCGTAATGGCTGCCTGCTCCTCAATATCACACAGCATGGGCGTGGCAATATCGATGATGAAGCACGTCAGATATGTCTGGACTTCGGTCGATGGATTGATATCAACCAAGAGGCTATTTACAGCGCACGACCATTCGATGTATGGGGTAATAACGATGTCATCTATACTCGTCAGGGCGGTCATATCTATGCCGTCATCCTGCATCCCTCATCCGATCCCATCGTCCTGCCTGTACTCTCCAGCCAGTCTTCTTCTGTAGGGAAAATCACAAAAGTGGAAATGCTGGAGAATGGTCGTGCCGTTCCTTTCATCCAGTCGGCAGAGGGATTGACACTTCAGCTGGGCGAGCCTTTGCGTTCGGAAGGCATCCAAGACATGAAGCTGGCAATGGGATATAAAGTGGTAAGAATCAGTCACGATAAGGCATGGTTTAACGATGACGACCCAGGTGTGCGCACTTTCGGATGGGACCGCCGTTGTAACACCCATGAAGGCGATTTCAACAACGACCTATCCTTCAGCAACCAGGCAGGTGACACTTGGACCGTAACTCTTGAAGCCCGAAAATTCAGCATCATCGCACCGCAAGGAATGGGGCAGGGCATCTTGGAGGTACTCGTCGACGGCAAACACGTGGGTGAGGTGTCCTTTGTCAAGCAGCGGGAAGTAAAGCATCAGTCCGTCGTCTTCACCTCGAAAAAGCTGCGCAAAGGCAAACACGAAATACAACTGAAGAACAAAAACGGAATGGTTGCCATCGATGCAATCATCATTCAATAAAACATCATCATGAAACGTATTATTCTTTTCACGTTCTTCCTCACATCACTGTGTGTACACAGCTTTGGAAAAGACAAATTCGAATCACCCAACCATCAGTTGAGCGCTGAGGCGAATGCAGAGACAGCAAGCACAGCACCCTGTGGACCTGTGCCTACGGACAATCAACTGCGCTGGCAGGATATGGAGATGTATGCCTTCATTCATTACTCGCTGAACACATACACGGATCAGGAATGGGGATTCGGGAACGAGGCGCTGGAATTGTTCAATCCCTCTGACCTGGACTGCCGGCAGTGGGCTCGCGTATGCAAGCAGGCTGGTATGAAGGGCATCATCTTTACGGCTAAACATCACTGCGGTTTCTGCATGTGGCCGAGTGAATACACCGAGTACTCCGTGAAGAACACGCCGTGGAAGAACGGGAAGGGCGATGTGGTGCGCGAACTGGCCGATGCCTGCCGCGAGGAGGGACTGAAGTTTGCCGTTTATCTCTCGCCCTGGGACCGTAACCATCCTGACTACGGGAAACCGGAATATGTGACATATTTCCGTAACCAGTTGCGCGAACTGCTGACGAACTACGGCGATATCTTCGAGGTGTGGTTCGACGGCGCCAACGGCGGCGACGGATGGTACGGCGGCGCCAACGAGACGCGGCGCATCGACGGCAAGACCTATTACGGGTGGACCGAGACGTTCCGCATGATTCGTGAACTGCAGCCCAAGGCCGTCATCTGGAACGACGGCGGTGACCGAGGCGACCTGCGCTGGGTGGGTACCGAGGCGGGCAACGTGGGCGAGACGAACTGGAGCATGATGCCCGGCAAGGGCGACACCCCCTGGCACATGCTGCACTACGGTGTGGAGGACGGCGACGTGTGGTGTCCCGGCGAGACGAACACCAGCATACGTCCCGGGTGGTTCTACCACGAGACGGAGAACGAGCATGTGAAGAGTCTGTCGAAACTGATGGACACCTATTATAAATCGGTGGGCCGCAACTCCACCCTGCTGCTCAACTTTCCCATCGCACCTAACGGACGCATTCATTCAAACGACAGTCTGCGAGGCATAGCCTTCAAGAAGATGATCGACGAGGTGTTTAAGAAAGATTTGACCAAGAAAGCCAAGATGACCCATGAAGGTGATACTACCATCATAGACTTTAAGAAACCAACGGCAATGAATCGTTTCCTCGTGGAGGAAGATATCCGCTACGGTCAACGAGTCAAGAAGTTTTCGCTCAAAGCCTTGGTAAATGGACAATGGCAGCCGCTGAAGGATGAGCTTGCGGATAACGGTAATGGCCTCACCACCATCGGTCATCGCCGCATCATCTGCTTCCCAACTGTCACAGCTACCAAGCTGCGTTTCACCGTCACCGACGCAAAGTGCGAAGCCATCATCAAAAAAATCGGCGTGTATCTGGCTCCAGAACTCACAGCCGACATACCCAACAGCGGAGAGAAGAAATCCTCTGACCTGCACATATTCTTCAGCACTCCTCGTCAGATGATGATCGACTGGGATCAGGAGCAGACCATCACCTCGTTCCGCTATCTGCCGCCACAAGAGCAGAAGGGCGGCACGATTACCAACTACACTCTGTGGGGTTCCACCGACTGGAGCAACTGGACCAAACTGGCCTCAGGCGAGTTCTCGAACATTGTGAACAACCCCATCTGGCAGACCATCAAGCTGAATCCCACCAAAGTACGCATGCTCAAGCTTGATGCCGACCGACTGGCCTCTGGCGAGCGCATGGGCTATGGAGATATTGAAGTGATAACAGAATAAGACGAAGAATATGAAGAGAATCCTGATACTACTGACCACACTGCTGACAATAGCAGCTCAAGCGCAACCCCACGACTGGGAGAACCCTGCCGTATTAGGTATCAACAAGCTGCCGTATCATGCCACGTTACAGTTGCCTTCGAAATGGAAGGAATGTAAGGAAATCGTGAGTCTTGATGGACAGTGGCTTTTCCACTGGAGTCGGAAACCTGAGGAAAGACCAGTGAATTTCTATCGTGAGGACTACGATGTGAGCGGCTGGGGCACGATTACCGTTCCAGGCAACTTGCAAACCCAGGGCTATGGTACCCCCATCTACACCAATATCGACTACCCCTTCAAGCGCAACCGTCCCAGTGTAACCAGTGAACCGCCCAAGGACTGGACCGCCTACGAGAACCGTAATCCTGTTGGTTCGTATGTGACGTTTTTTGATGTGACGAAGGAGATGCTCTCACAGCATCTCATCTTGCATTTTGGCGGAGTCCACTCGGCTATGTACGTATGGGTGAACGGCAAGAAGGTGGGCTACAGCCAGAACTCTATGTCGCCCGCCGAGTTTGATGTGACTAACTATCTGCGGGTTGGTAAGAACAAACTTGCCGTAGAAGTGTATCGATGGTGCGACGGCAGCTATCTGGAGGATCAGGACATGTGGCGTCTGAGCGGCATCTTCCGCGAGGTTCAGCTATGGGTGCGGCCACTGGTGCATATTAGCGACTATCGGGTGACGGCCGTGCCGAACCGCGACTTCAGCGAGGCCGACGTATGCGCAAGGATAAGCATCTGCAACACGGGGAAGCGAGTTGCAAAGGTGTTCCCTGTATTTAAAATTGACGGGAGAGTAAATAGCCTGTTACGCCCACTGACAATCAATACCGGTGACACCGTTTGCCAAATATATCATTACACCTTGAAGAATCCCCGATTGTGGTCGGCCGAGAAACCGAACCTCTACCCGTTCAGCGTGGAGCTGCAGGATAAAAAGAGGCAGGTCACCGAGCATTTCGACTATCATTTAGGAGTGAAACGTGTGGAGTGTGTAGGTGAGGTTTTAAAAATCAACGGCAAGAACGTAAAACTTCGTGGTGTGAACCGTCATGACCATCATCCTTTGACAGGCCGCTATGTGGATGACGCTACGTATGAGCAAGATATCCGACTGATGAAGCAGGCCAACATCAATTTCCTGCGTACCTCACACTATCCTGATCGCGAGTATCTCTATGAGCTGTGCGACCGTTGGGGACTCTATGTGATGGACGAGGCCAATCAGGAGAGTCACGGCTATGGTTATGCTAACGAGGAAATGGGGCATGACGAGGCGTGGCGCGATGCTCATGTGGACCGTGCCGAATCGCTGGTGAAGCGTGATTTCAACCATCCCTGTGTCATTCTTTGGAGTCTTGGCAATGAGGGCGGCATAGGTCCCAATATCCAGGCCATGTACGACAAGGTATGCGAGCTCGACACCACCCGTCTGCCGTTCTACGACTGTCATCCACGCTACTCTGCCCTGCACGACTATGGCTATCCTTCGCCAGATGACCTGCGGCGTGAGGCTGAGAAAGAAACGGAGAAACCGCTTATTGCCAGGGAGTATGCCCATGCTATGGGTAACTCAATGGGAAATCTGCAGGAGTATTGGGATGTAATCTATTCAGACTCTAGTATTGCAGGTGCAGCCGTGTGGGACTGGGTAGATCAGGGACTCCTGAAAAAGGATGGCGATATTAAATACTATGCTTATGGTGGCGACTATGGAGACAAGCCTAACCTCGACGCTTTCTGCATCAACGGACTGTTGGCTCCTGACCGCACGCCGCATCCCCACTACTATGAGGTGCAGTATGTCTATCAGCCTTTGCAGTTCGTTCAGGAGGACGATAGCATCCGTATCATCAACCGTGACTATTTTACCGGCATCGACCAGTATGAATACTATTGTGAGGTCTATCATAACGGGGAACTGGTCACCGGAGAACTTGCAAGAATAACAGGTGACAAATTCGGAATCCCCTATCCATTCTACCCCTACAACGAACCAGAACTGATTCTGAATGTCTATGCCCGTCTGCGTCAGTCCACACCATGGGCAGAAGAGGGATTCGTCGTTGCCCGCGAACAGTTCATTCTCAAACCTGAAGAGTTTTGGTATGGTGTCAGCGAGGGGAATGCGAAGCCTGTGAAATCTGCAGAGGATATGGTATTTACAACAGATAACGGCTACGTCACCATCAACCATACCGGGGCTCTCAGCTCGTGGATTGTCGATGGCAAACAGATGCTGCAGGCTCCTTTGGAACCCTATTTCTGGAAACCCGAGAACGACAATCAGCACGCTGCTCATTTTGCTGAGCGTATGGCTCCTTGGCGCGATGCAGCAGAGAATCGTACGGTAAAATCCATTCGTGTCAAGGACCATCAAGTGATTGTCGACATGACGCTGTCTGTAGGAGCCGAACTGACGTTGACATATACCGTAAAGAATGACGGACGTATCAGGGTGGATATGGACTACCGTCCTACGGCCACCGATATCCCTTTGATTCCCAAATTCGGTATGCGTTTGCGCTTGCCTGCCGACATGACCCATATCGAATACTACGGTCGTGGCCCATGGGAGAACTATCCCGATCGTAAGCGTAGTGCATTCTTGGGGCGATATCAGATGCCACTTACTGAATTTGAGACGGAATACGTCCATCCGCAGGATAACGGCTGCAGGACAGACGTACGCTGGTTCTGTATTTCAAATGGAGAAAAGACCCTTCGCATCGACGGTTTGCAACCCCTATGCATTCGCGCCTGGGACTATGGAGAAGAGAATCTGGAGAGAGTCCGCCATCCCCATGAAATCATGCGAGGATGCTATGTCAACCTGAACATCGACCTCAATATTCATGGTGTGGGTGGCATCGACACATGGGGCAGACGCACCTTACCCCAGTACACCATCGACGGTAACAATCCCTATCACTATGCCTTTATACTTAGTTGGCTTTGATCTTCTCGCAGAACTCAAAACGGGGTGAACCAAGGCATATTCCTGTTTCATGTCTTGTCGGTTGATTTAAATGGGTTACAATATGTTGATGCTGATTCGGCGGCCAAGCCCCTCGAAGATCTAATCACACGGGTAATCACACGGGGACAGACCCCCTGTGAGGTCGACACCCAAACCAAAGAATCGCTATCATCCACTGGTAGCGATTCTTTGGATAATAGCATCATCGTGGAAAGGATGTTGCCTTATGGTTGTTCGAACGTCACTTGCAGGGGGAAAGTGATTCGCTTACAGGGTGTAAATGACGTTGGGACAGGGAGAGAGACTATCTCTCGCGAGTCAGCAGCGGGCGTGTCTTTTATCAGCAGCGGCCGCTGCTGATATCGGCGGCGGGCGTGGCTGAAGTCGGCAGCGTTCGCTGCGTATCTTTTTTATATGGAGATTTGTCTCCTATTAGGTGAAAACATGCCTTTATTGCCGGATAACATGGTGTTATTGTTGAATAATGGCATGTTATTGTCTTAGGGGTGTCCGATTGCAGCCATGCAGCCATTGATTTCATTGAGTAATAATAAAAAGGTATATTTGGGGCTATATACTTTTTTAATTTATCTATAGAAACTGATGGCTGCATGTCTGCATGTCTGCATGGCTGCACTAAGAAATCAATAGTTCCCTTGATCACATGTGATAATCATGGCGAACTCATGGCTTTGGAGATAGAGTTCGCCTAGAGCATCCCATGAGAGACCCATGAGAGGCTCATGAGCAACCCATGAGCAAGCATAGAGCAAATATTGGGCAAAGTTTGATTATCTATTCCTCTTCCATAGAATCACGGGGATCTTCTGATCCTCGTGCCAAGGAACTGCTGGCTGACGATGGCTTGTTAGGCGAAACGTCTGTCGTAGAGGTATGGGATAGTCTTTATAATAACATTTCATCTGCGCTTTACGACGAAGCAGCGCGTTGGGGTGACTATCGTCGCGATGTCCCCGGTGGCTATGGCTTTAGTAACACGCTATATACCGTGGATGATACCTATATGGCTGAGCGCAACCGCCTGTTAACGCAGTATTTCCCAACGAGAACGGCCACCGTACTGTCACAGATAACGAAGTATGTGAAGCCTTATGCAGGCACAGATGGCATTGAAACGGTTCATGGTGAAAGCTTAAGGGCTCATAGTTATTACAACTTACAAGGTCAGCCCGTTGCTAAACCGACTAAAGGACTCTATATCCTTAATGGTAAAAAAGTGTTAGTAAAATAAGTGACTAGTGCGGTGGTGGGCGGATTATATGCATAACAAATAAGTTTCAAGCTACACGATTCAAGTTACTGCTCCAGCTTAAGGGGCTTGAGATTTAAGTATTCAGCACGAGCATCGAAGCAAGGACAGTCCTTCTTGACCCAAGGAAGGTCACGATGACCAAGAATTTGGGCATCGGGGTAGTCGGTCTTCAGAGCTCGAAGCAGGACGATGAGGGTCTGCTTCTGGGCAGGGGTGCGGGTGTCGTCGGGCTTGCCCCTGGCATCGAGACCTCCCTCATAGCAAACGCCAATCGAGTGGGCGTTGTAGCGGAGGGCATGAGCTCCAATCATATCCTCGGGGCGGCATTTATGGAGTTTGCCATCCTTCGTGATGTAATAATGGTAGCCGGTGGTCTTGAAACCTCGAGCCTTGTGACAGGCTTCGAGGTCTTCAGGAGAGAAGTCGCGAGTGACGCGAGTGGCTGAACAGTGACAGATAATTAGATCAATACGTCGCATGGCTTTCTAATTTTAAAACCAGCTGGGTGAGCAGCTTTGGACACAAAGCGTACCAGCGATAGTGGTGATGATTGTTGCGAGAATTTGAAGCAGCTGCTTCCAGGTTGAAGATGATAATTTCATAAAGTTAAATCTAGTTTAGTTTTATAATAATTATTTGTTCATTTTCTCGTTCGCTCCGAGAAAACGAACCAAAAGAGGAGCGCTACCCCCAAGCCCCCTAGATAAGGGGATGCAAACAGCGAGTCGCAGAGACCGCTGACTCGCTGCGGGTTTTGGTATCGCGGGACGACGCGATGAGTTTTATATCGGCTGCGCGATGAAAAGTCTGAGGCTGACTAACAGGCTGCGTACAGGAGAGATGTCAGATGGATGATGTAAGAGGGAAGACGTGATTGTTGAACCTCTTCAGGAGTCTCCTCGCAACACCCCGGACTAGTCAGACCTCAGACGTCAGACATCAATTCTCATCGAGATTTCCGTCGCCAGGGTTGTCACCGCCGCCACCGGCGTTGCCACCGCTGTTGGAACCTCCGTTGTCCCCTGAGTTAGAACCGCCACCATTTTGGTTTTCGTTACCAGCTCCGGAAGTTGAAGCTTTAGCTTTCGTCTCCACGAGGTCTTTGACGTTCATGAACGAGGCCTTCTTCTTCAGCATCTTTGAAGAGAGGTTGTTGACGTCAGTACGACTGGGTGAGAAGCAGAGGAACAAGCCGTTGATGTTAGCACCGAGGTTGAAGTCCTCTTCCTTGTTGGCACCAGTGCTCTTGACAGAGAGGTAGAATACGCCGAGTTCACCGAACTGGACCTTCTTACCTTCCAAGAGCTGTTCGAGCATACAGTTCTGCAGCTTGTTGGCAACACCGAGGCAGACATCCTCGCCATAGACTGAGTTGTGCTCACTCATGTGCTTGCAGAGCTCCTGGTAGCTCATGGTCTTGGTGCTGACCACGCGACCATACCACTTGCCGAAGGCTGCGGTCTTGTCGTTCTTGTTTTGAGATACTTTTACGAGTACAGGCATTTTTTACATTGAACATTAAACATTGAACATTGAACATTAGCTGCGCGCTGGCTTCTGTTATCAACGATTATCATTGACAATGCAAAGGTACAACATTCGGGAAGGGGCACTGACGGCAGATGACGGCAGAACACGGCGAATGACGGCAGGTGACGACAAAAAGCGAAATTAGTAGTCATCGTACTCTCCGGGCTCGCCGAATTTATCTATTAGGAGCAGAATCTGCTCTTTACTGTAGTCGTTATCATCCTTGGTGTTGGCAAGACGTAGGAGGCGCTTATGGAAGCGAGGGTCTTTCTTGATCCAACGAAGGAGCTTGTCCTGAGCTGAACTGGGGTCCTTCATCTTGGGGAACATCAGCCAGGCGAATTCTGATTTACCATAGGATTTGATTTTGAACGTACTCATAAGGATACTGAATTAATAGGGTTTGCACGCAGAAAACGACTTGAATTCACGCAGAATTCGGGTCGAATTTACGCTGAATATAAAACGAACACAGATTACACGGATTTACACAGATTAAATTATCCGTTTTATCCGAGCTATCCGTGGTCAAACAAAAAGTCCACGAGGTCGATTTTCCGTTGTTTCTGTTCGGGTGTGGCGTGGTCTTCGAGGAGGCGGGAGACGCGGAGGTGGTAGCGGAACTTATAGAGGCGGTGGGCATCAAGGGCAACTTGAGTCCAGGCTTTGAAGGCTTCGCCAGTCTCATCGGTGTCGGGGAAGATGATGACCTTGTAATTGACTAGGGACTTCAGAAGCTGGGGCTTGAACATCTGGAGACCACCACAGGAGAGCCAAATGAAGTCGGGGAATTTCTCGCTGAGGATGACAGCTGTCTTTTCAGATTCCACGATACAGACGGCTGAAGGCTGATGGCCGAGGTCTGATGTAAGAAGATGGAGGCCAAACAAACAATGCTGGAGTTCATAATTGGCGGGAAGGGTATCCTTCATCAGTGAGTGGATCCAAGTGGGGGTGTGCTGCTTGTCGCGGTGACAGTCGGGCTGGTAGTACATAATCTTGCCAGTATGCACTTGTTGCTGAGCGTCAATCTCCCAGAAGATGACACCACCGTCCTTGGAACAGCCGAGGCGGTAGCGGGCCGCTGCGTGGCGCAGCTGACTATCCGATAGATAGCCTGAGGAAACTACAGCGCGACAAAATTCTGAGTTAAGACTGAGACATTTTGTCACGAGGTCTGATGGAAGAGGGCAGAGGGAAGATGTGACGGCTCTTGAGGAGCCGGCTGAATCACAGGGGACAGTCCCCCTGATCTCCGCTTTGCTACTATCATTGGGACAGTCCCCATGATTCACCTTCTTCGCAGAAATGGGCTTATCGTCAGTGACGATGATGTTGCACTCCTTGATGATCCACTCACAAGCCTCGGTAAAGGTGAGGTTCTCTTGGTCTTGCACCAACTTGATGGCATCGCCCTTAGCACCACATACAAAGCACTTGAAACAGCTTCGCTTGGTGCTGAAATGAAGCGAGGGGTGCTGGTCTTCGTGATACGGACAACAGGCACGACGCCCTTCATCGCCCATACCATAGAGCTTTATGCCGAGCTTATCGGCCACTGTCACGATGCTTGTATCGTGAATCTTACGTAACGTATCGTCGCAAATCTTCATAACTTTGAATTTTTTTGCCTGCGGTGAAGGCTCTGGGGGCCCCCACATACTATATTCTCTCTCGTAGAGAGAATTACGTATGGGGTCAGACGCTTCACCTACGGAGTGTTAAAAGGGAAGGTCTTGTTCGACAGGATCCGGTGGTTCGGGTAGGGGTAACACATACTCCTTTTTGCTGAAGGGATTGGTGGTGCAGAGGATGACCTTTTCGGCGACGGCCTTCTGCAGAATTTCGTCGTGGAGCTTGTCCTTGACGGCATTGGTTGCAGCATAGATCTCCGTCTTCAGGGCTTCCTCCTGATACGGCTGTCCAGGCGTCATGATATCCGTAAACAGCTGCTTCACGTCGAACACGTGCTTACGACCCTCCTTGTGGGCATACTTCGGGTTCAGGTCGCCATACGGTTTGTTGAGGCGACCACCACTCTTTTCCATCTTAGCTACCATCTTGCGCTGCGCCTCGAACTGAGCCTCCAACAGCTGCTTCTCGGTACAACGGTACGGAATGCCATCGTCGTTGACGGCAAACGACAGTGCCTCTGGGATGTCATACTTTCGCGTGTCGGTCTGAGCCCACGTAAAGATGCGCTCACTGGACTTGGCACACTCGTACATCTCGAAGGCCTTGTGCTTCAGCTCGGTGCCTATCCAGCCACGAGGGTTGTGGTCTTCGATGGACTTGTTCTGGTGCAGTACGCACACGATCGCGCAGTGATACTCCGAGGCGAGATGCATCAGTCGCTCCATGACTTTCTGGGCAATGATACCGTCGTTGATATCACTCACCAAGTCACGCAGTCCGTCCAGTATTACCAGATCGGGCTTACGGTAGCGCACAGCCACTTCGAGTGAGGGCAGACGCTCAGTGACGGGCTTTTGGCGGACATTAAACACGTCGAACTGCTCGCTGGGAAACTGATCCTGCTGGATGCCTGTCATCTGGCAGATACGCTGGCAGAGGATGTCTTTCGTCGATTCATCGCTCTGCTCGGTATCATACCAGAGCACGTGCAAACGGGTTGGCTCGATCCTCTGTAGGGAGAGCACTTCGTTGCGAAAGCACAGCGCCATCAGTATGCTGCATACGAATGTTTTGCCGCTCTTGGCCTTGCCTGAGAGTCCTGTCAGCTCGCCGCGTGCAAAGCACGGTCGGCCATGGAGCCGGAAGAGGAACTCCACCGGTGGGAGTTCCTTCAGGGGCGTAATCCTGAATGCTTCCAGCTCACTGAGCCGCTGCTCGTCTTCAGGGGAAAAGCCTGCAAGCGACAGTTCCCGCTGAAGGAGGCTTTGGGCTACTGTATTGATTTCCATTTCTCATTTTAAATAGATTTTTTAATTGATTTTTTAGGATTTCTCGCGAAGCGACCCCTCCCAACTTTCATCTTTCAACTTTCCACTGATTGCCTGTTTGCAATCGTTATCTTCATCCTGATAGATAAAGTCCGAGAAATAAAACCAGTTATCATTAAAGTCCTCCACACACATGTGCGAAGTCAATCGTATCATCAGCATGGTGAAGTCAGCAGCATATCTCGCCGCCAACATACGGTTAAACTCCTTACTTACTCCACTGGGATAGTACTCCTTCTGTGCATCGTCCAGTGTCAATACACGCTCAAATTGAGCCTTAAATCTGTCGTACAGCTGAATGCATCGCTGCTCTCTTTGGTTTTCGTCCATAAAATTTGTCTGTTTGTCGATGTTGAAATATTAAAATTTGTAAACACTGCACATTTCGTGCATTTTGTGCAACAAATTTAAGATAATTGTACTAACTTTGTGCTCGTTTTGTGCAGACAATGTCTGTACGCTATTTACAACAATTTAACAAACATTTTTAGATTTATGGCAAAATTTCTCAAGACACCACTCTTTTCACGCTTCCTGGCGGAAGTGTTTGCTGGTGACCAGAAATGTTTCTCGGTTCGTGGCTGCCGTCAGCACCACATCAGCCCAGAGACACGCGCGAGAGTCTAAAATGGAGGTCTGTTAAGACTTCCGCAGTTCTACACCATCCTTCGTATGCTCCTTTTGAGAGAGCTGACACCACAGCGAAAGCTACTGTTGTTGGCCAGAGTGCTCGACCTGTTGGAGCAGGATTTTCACGACAGTCATCCCAACGAAAAGCCTCCCATAGAGGGAGGCTACGAGGCGTTTGTAAGGAAAGTATTTATGCCGTAAGCTTTCAGTTGACGACCATTTTGGGTGCATAGGGTGCATGAGGTGCACCCTATTCTTAAATACGTCTCACTAAAAATCTTTCACCATATCCAACAGCTCGCCAAAAGTATAGTTCAACTTGTTTGCATACGACTGCTCTTTCATAAGAGACAGAATCTCTGCTTTCGTTCCTGAGCCAGCCATCAATGTTGCTTTATACTCGCCAGAGGGAATATAAGCACAGGCCTGAACATAACGCTTCTTAGGATCAGGAACGATATCTGCCTGCATCTTAAACACATGCAGTCCGTATTTCCCTACGACATCAGAAGTGCCGTCGTCAGGATTGCTGAACAATTCAAAGATGTCGGAGAAGCCACCTTCGTCTGGCATCTCCTCCTCAATCCTTTTCATCGTTCTCCTTACCAATTCGTCCACATAATCCTGGAATGACTGGCAATATTCATACTCTTTCTTTTCATTCATCATATCACAGTATCCATCAGCTAATAGTTTTCTGCAAAGGTACGAAAACTATGGTAGAATCAAGCAGCTAAATGATATTAATTTTCAACGGGCTTTTCGGACTGAGCCCCTTTTATTATACCATACCATATTATTTTGACGTTTTCATTTTGGGCTTAAACATTACATAAAGTATCTTTCCCGAAATCTCATTAGTATTCTTAAAGTGTTTCCAATCAATGTCGTGTTCTTCTTTATCCAATACATCATCCATTCCAGATACTTTCTCAGAGAGCCTTTGCAGTATAGACTGCCAGAAAGCACCACCAACCCCATTTTTGCTAATATCGCCACAATATCTGTAGAAAGGCAAGCGTCTAACAGCCATTTTATTATGGCTTTGTTCTTTAGACATTTCGTAGTTAGCAGTCTCAATAGTTTTTCCTTTTATTTGAGCGCTGTGAATTCCATCTCCATAGAATAATAATATTATTTGTTCATTTTCAGAGTCACTAACATACCAATGTGTATTAATTGTGTATTTTTTGTGGGTAGTCAGTTCCAACTCAATCTTCTCTGTACACATCATGTTACACGAATTATCTCCCAATCCAGTACTCGTTATCTCCTGAGAATACTGAATTTTAATGCCGTCTTTTGGATCTCCTTTTTCATCTACTTTCACCGAAACATACGTGTCATTACCAAAAGTCTCTAACCGACACATCTGGTAGTTTAGCATAACGATGTGATTACGTTCGGCAACAGATGTTTCCAATCCATTAGACACCAATCCATTAGATTCCGATCCCGTGTACTCACCTGTTACGTTTACAGGGCCTCCCAAATCTATATTACACGCGACATAGTTAAGTAAGGCACTTAGCAAAGCCGTCTCAGGGCGGCTGTGTACATCCTCAGATGGAAAAGAGCAGCC
>Ga0256407_10007223_pt1 | contig 16821 bp, 22 predicted proteins | sample RumenRJG_04DNA_FD_193489 | JGI IMG/M metagenome (GOLD analysis project Ga0256407, IMG submission 193489) | Bovine rumen microbial communities from Lethbridge, Alberta, Canada - RJG_04 | ecosystem: Host-associated > Mammals > Digestive system > Stomach > Rumen | place: Canada: Alberta...
ACAGAAGTGAAAAAATCAATAATTACATTAAGTTTAATATTAAGTATGGGGCTTCCTGCATTTTCTTCGCAGCAAACTCTTTTATATGACCAAGTTTGGAAACTCATTAATTCTAAATATGTTGATCAATCAAACAATCACCAAAATTGGTATAAATGGCGCAAAAAATACGATTCGCAAATCAAAACCGACGAAGATGCTTACGTCGCAATTGCTACCATGCTTGCAAGTTTGAATGATCCATATACAAAATTTCTCAATCCGAAAGAATTTAAAGAAGAAACAAACAGTATTAAAGGTTCTCTTAAGGGTATCGGTGTTCAAATTGGGGTAAAAGACGGAAGATTATTGATTATTGCTCCAATGGAAGGAACCCCCGGTGAAAAAGCAGGTTTAAAAGCAGAGGACGAAATTCTTGAAATTGACGGTGTTTCAACAAAAGGTATTACCGTTGATAAAGCAGCAGATAAAATCCGAGGTGAAGAAGGCACAATAGTAAAACTTCTAATTAAAAGAAAAGGTGAACCAAACAAAGTATATGCGGTTCAACGTGCAAAAATTGATATAAAATCAGTTTCAACAAAAAATCCTACCAATTATAAACTTGACGATAGAGTAGGTTATATTAGATTGAGTTCATTTATGAGCCAAAATGCGATTGAAGAATTCAAAACAGCATTAAATGGTTATGCCGGCAAAAAAGGTTATATAATCGACCTTCGTTCAAATCCCGGCGGACTTTTTGCAAATGCGGCACTTTTATCAGATATGTTTTTGAGCGGAAACGTAATCGTTAGTACAGTTGACAGAGACGGATATAAAGACACAACAAAAGCAACAAAGGCTTATGTTTGCGACAAACCTTTAGTTATCTTAATTGATGGCGGAAGTGCTTCTGCAAGTGAAATTTTCTCAGGTGCAATGAAAGATAACGGTCGTGCTTTGATTGTCGGTGAAAAATCCTTCGGAAAGGGGCTTGTTCAAGAAGTTAACAAACTTCCTATGGGTGCAGGTTGCAACATAACGGTTCAAAAATATTTAACACCGAGCGGAACAGATATCAACAAAAAAGGTATTATGCCTGATGTAATTGTTAAATACACCGCAGAAGATGCAAAAGCAAACCGTGACCCTCAATTAATAAAGGCCGAAAGTTTGCTTCTGAAAATGATAACATATACCCCGAATCACTAATCAATATTCAGTTTTTGCATTAAAATCTGGATTGCGTTTAAAAGAGGGTCTATTGCGGTTGAATAAGGCGGCGCATAAGGAAGGTCAATACTCATAAAATCCTCGACTTTTACCCCTTCCATTATTGCTATTGATGCGGTTGCGACTCTTTTTTCCGCATCTCCCGTACCTATCCCCTGAACACCGATAATCTCATGCGAATTTGCGTCGGCAATGAGTTTTAATGATATAGTTGCTGCTTCGGGCATGTATCCTGCTCTGTCGTTTTTTGTAACTATTGTTGAAATGGTATCATAACCGAGATTTTTTGCCTGTTTTTCGGTCAATCCCGCCATTGCAACCGTAAAATCAAAATACCTGCTGACGGCTGAACCTAAAACTCCTTCAAAATCACAATTTTTGTTTGCAATATTGATGGCGGCACATCGTCCCTCTCTGTTTGCGGTTGAACCTAACGGAAGCCAGCAAGGTTTTTTCGTTACGATATGTCTTTTTTCGCAACAGTCACCGACCGCATAAATGCCTTGTTCAGAGGTTTCCATGTGCGAATTTACCCATATCGAGTTTTTAATACCTGTCTTTAATCCGCAATCAACCGCAATTTGCGTATTTGGAACGATTCCCGCTGAAATCAGTACAAAATCTGTTTCAATTTCATAGCCGTTTTTGGTTAAAATCTTTTCAACCCTATTATTTTTACCCTCAAATTTTATTGCCTCATCAAGGTTATAAATTCTGATTTTAGGGCCGTCTTTTTGGACAATATGCTCCTGAATTCTGCTTGAAATATCCTCGTCAAAAACCCCCATCAAGTATTTGTTTCGGTCGATAATATTTACAAACAGATTGTTTTTGACAAATGCCTCAAGCATTTCTATTCCGATATAACCAAAACCGATTATAGTGGCTTTTTTGGAAGACAACATTGCATCTCTTACGGCAATAGCATCTTCGATTTTTCTAAGGGTATAAATATTGTCAAAATTTTTGATATTTTCTATATGCGGAACATGAGGAGTCGCCCCTGTTGCAAGTACAAGAATGTCGTATTCAACAACTTTTTCTTCTTTTGTCCGAACGTTTTGCAAAACAACTTTTTTTTCTTCTTTGAGAATTTTTATACACTTCTGTTCAAGAAAAACCTTTATTCCTCTGTGTTCAAACTCTTCAGGGGAACGTACATACAATTCGTTAACGTCTTGAATTATCCCTTCAACAAAATAAGGAATACCGCATGCGGAGTAAGAAATGTTTTTTTCATCTGTGTACATTTCTATAGAAACATCAGGGGCTTCTCTTTTTAATTTTGCGGCAGTTTTAGGCCCAGCCGCTCCGCCGCCTATAATAACAATTCTTTTTGTCATAAAAATAATTTGCCTTTCTATGAAAATTGAAATTCCATTCGCTGAATTTCCACTCCGTCAATATCAAGGAGCATTTGCTCTATATCAACAGATTTTTCTTTATTTGTTATTTCAATCAACAATAGCCCGTATTCCGTGCAATCAATGGTTTTTGACGAATGCAGACCTAATCTTGTCCTTATAAAACAGCCGAATTTTGTCAGCACTTTTTGAATACGCAATGCGGTATCTGTACGACTGTCCGTTTTTACACCCAAAATTACAGTCGTCATTATTCTTTAATCTCAATTTTGCAGCACTTTTCTTCTTCTTTCACGGCTTTTTGCAGATTTATTGTCAAAATACCGTGGTCAAGCGAAGCATCACATTTTTCAATATCAACATCTTCTGGAAAATAAAGTGTTCTTGAATATTCGCCATATCGAAATTCGGTTTTGTGATATTTCTTCTTTTTATCTTCCTCTTCATTTTCAATAGATTTTGTTGCTTCAATTTTTAAAGAATTTTTCTTAATATCGAGTTTTATATCTTCTTTCTTTATCCCCGGAATTTCCGCTCTTACAACATATTTATCTTCAAACTCTTTTATATCAACAGGAACTACCATTCCCTTCATCTCTTGTTCAAATACGTATTCGGGAAATAAATTATCAAAACTTTTGTGGACAATTGACGTAATATCATCATTTAACAAATTCAAAAAAGTGTTAGGTTTTTTAATTAAGTATTTCATAGTTTTTCCTTTCTTCGTTCAAAATTTAATAAGACAAAAATATTTTGAACAAAAAAAACGGTACTCACATTACCCGAGAGTACCGTCTACGAAAGGTTAGTTTAATTATTGACTTGTTGTTTATCTAATTATGCTTCTCTGATTGCATCTTCTTCTTCAAGTTGTCTTTTCTTGAAGTTGTGAAGAACCATATCTGTCAACAAATCAAATGATGCTGTGTTTTTGATGTCTGCTGAAAATTCTTTTATCAATGTTTCACGAACCATTTTTTCAAGATATTTTTCTGTTGCTTCAACGTTGTTTGATTTTTCACCGCAAATTAAATCGATGTATTCGCTGTTGATTTTATAATCTTGAACTTCTGAAAACATTGTCCATTTTAATTTAGGTTGGATATTCTTGAGTTCTTTAACTACTTTTAAATTCTTCAAATTAAACATTTTACACTTACCTTTCGTTTTTAACTTACACTCTTTTTTATTTTAACGATAAACCTTTTTACTTTAATTACCCTTTGGGCTTATTTATCGTCTTCCACACTTCTGATACTTACTTAATGAAACTGAAGATTAAAAATTTACTTTTTTGCGTGTGTTTGTTACATTTCTTAACACAAATCCTCTAAATGACCGAATTTATTGCGAAAGAAAAATTTTTAGAATAACATTGAAGGAAGAAAAAGAAGAAATATCATTTAAAAATGGGCAAATGTAAAAAAAGAACATTAACAAAACCTGTTTTGGCGTCAAATATAACAAGAGAAGATGCCATAAAGCAGATTGTTGAAAAAATCCATCAAAATAAACTTGATATCGAGGCAAAAAAACTTTTAACGCTCTTTGGTATAACTCCCGAGGAATTAACTGAGGCGGGGGCAACATACGAAGAAGCAATTATTCTGAAAAGGCACATGTAATATTTATAAAATAAATCAAAAACTATGTTATCATAAATACAATGATAAAAATTTAAGGAGTTTTTTATGTCTGATAAAAAGGTTTTAACGGTATATTTTTCTGCAAGCGGGATTACAAAAAAGGTTGCGGAAAAACTTTCCTCTGCTATCGGTTCCGATTTATATGAAATTAAACCTGCCACCCCTTATACTAAAGCAGATTTGAATTGGATGGACAAAAACTCCAGAAGCACTATTGAGATGAGAAATCCTAACGTTAAACCCGAAATTGTCGAAGATGATTTTTCGGTAGAAAATTATGATGTTATATTCTTAGGATTTCCGATTTGGTGGTATATTGCTCCGACAATTGTAAATACATTCCTTGAAAAACATGATTTTTCAAACAAAAAAATTGTTCTTTTTGCAACTTCAGGCGGAAGTCGTTTCGGAAAAACGGTTGAAAATTTGAGAAGAAGCGTTTCTATGACAACGGAAATTGTTGAAGGAGATATCTTAAACAACCAAAACTCAGAAAAACTTAAACAGTGGGCTGAAAAGTTTTTACAATAACAATTCTTAAATGAATTCTCTATTGATTTTCAGAATTGTCTGTTTTGTTCAATGTAAGATTTGATAACCTTACAAATTCTGCAAATTGAGAATATTTTTCCGTCAAATTGGCAAAGGTATCAATATCTATAATTAAGCCTTGTTCCATATAAACGATTTTATCACATTGTTTTAAAGTGCTTAGCCTGTGAGAAACAACAATCATCGTAATCTCACCCTTTTTATCGGACAAAATATCCATTATTTCATTTTCTGTTTTTACATCTAATGATGAAGTTGCTTCATCAAAAATTAAAATTTCTGGATTTCTGTAAAAGGCTCTTGCAATACCGATTCTTTGAATTTGCCCTTGTGATAAACCAGAACCGTCTTGATTGATAATCGTATCAATACCTTTAGGCATTTCTTTTATTTGTTCGTATAAATTTGCCGCTTTTAAAGATTCAATCACTCTTTCGTTATCGATTTTTTCTTCGGGAATTCCCCATGCAACATTTGTTACTAAAGTGCTGTTAACAGTATGTGTCTTCGGAGAAACATAACCGATAATATTCTGATAACTTTTTGTATTATCGGCGGATAAAACTTGTTCATCAATTTTAATCGTACCTTTTCCGAGCAAAAGTCCTGACAAACAATCAATTAATGTTGTTTTCCCTGCTCCTGAAAGTCCGACTATTCCAAGATATTCTCCTTTTTTAATTTTGAAATTGATATCTTGCAAAACATAATTTTCTTTATCATAAGAATATGATAAATCTTCAACTGTAATTTTATCTTTAAATTCCATTCTGTCTTTTACGGGCACGGAAATGTAATTTTCATACTTTTTGAATTCATCATATAAATCAAATAATTTAGGCGGATATTCTCTGTACATATCCATATAATTTATACAAACCTGACTTTTGTTCATTAAAGGAAGTATTCTGAACAGAGAAATTGCTATGATACCTAAAGATAAAAGTATCTTTGGGGTATTTAAACCATATTCGTAGAAAATACCGACAAATAATATAATTACCGTCAAAACGAATACAATTTCAATGATATATTGAGGAATTATGGGCAATAAGTTAATTTTTTCAATATATGGCAGCATTTTTCTGGAAATCTTTTCATATAATCCGTAAAAATAATTTTCGGAACTTGTTATTTTGATTTCTTTAAGACATTTTAAACTTGAATTCAGAGTGCTATATTCGCCGTGTTGAATTTTATATTTTTCATCAGCATATAATTTTGCCTGTCTGAAAATAAGTCTGTTTTGCAAAGATGCGGAAATAATGAAAAATAATGCCGCAATAAAAGTATATTTCGGCAAAATACAAATCATCCAAATAAATATTAAACTTACGCAAAGTGTATTTGAAGTAAAAACAATTACCCTGAAAACAAAGTTGTTGAATACATTATCAACAATACTTTCTATTTCAAAAAATCTTTCGCTGTTTCCTGTTTTTACATTCATTTCAAACGGAGAATAAAGGTACATTCTCATAAACATCTGTTTGATATCTAAAGACCATTCTTTCAAAAGTTTATTCTGCCAGTACATTATGAATATGCCGTATATGTTTTTTAAGATGATTGTTGCAATCAATATACCTGAAGCATAAGCGAAAACTTCTCCGTCTGTTTCAAGATGGAAAAATTGTTGTAATAATCTTAAAAACTTGTTGCCCATCATTCCTGAAGGATCAATAAGCATAATCAAAAACGGCAGGATTATCGCAACACTTATAAATTCAAACAAACTTGTCAAAAAGGTGTATACGGACATCATCCAAATTTGTTTTGCATGTCCTTTTCCAAAATATTTTAAAAATTTTATAAAAGTTAAATAAAACATATCACCCTATTTATATTATTTTATTATAACACATTTTTTAAATTTCTTGAAACATAAGGATTTTCATCATTTTTTAGACTGTCTTTATATTGTTGAAAACCTTTAAGTTTTGACAATATATTGGCAACTTTTTCTCTTATTGTGTAGTCCTCGTGAGTATAGGCATTTTGTATTATCTCTGAAAGTGTTTCGGAATAATCATTTTCATCAACCATAAACGCTAAAGCATCAAGATACCAATATAACTTGAAGTTAGTTCTCGTAATTTCATGATTTCCGGAAGGCATTTCTTCAAGAGGACAGTTTTCTACTTCTAAAATTCTATCCATAAGTCTTTTTCTTAAATAATCTTTTTGAGGAAAAAGATTAATAACTTCCGAAATATTCCTTGCAACTGTCGGAATAATGTCATTTAGTGCATCAAGTATAATTTCTGAAAGTTTTTCATTATCAAAAAATTTGCGATATTCTTCATTTTTAGTAAATTCATTGATTTTTGCGGAGCAAATTTCCCGAACGGGTCCGTGTTGACCTGTTAAAACCGATACCAAAATTTCAGCCTCATAACGTGATGTTATTTTATCTAATTTTAATAGACAAACTTGCTTTTTTATGTCGTCCGAACCTTTTAAAACTTCAAAAATTTCTGCACGAGAAAACTCTTTAGAAAAAAGTTCATACGCCTTATTCATATCTTCGGGAGTGTATAAAACAAAATATTCCTTAGTCATGCTTTAATTTTACAATAAAAAAACCTCTGTATAACAGAGGCTTTTTTGTAATATAAAACGATTAACGTTTTGAAAATTGGAATCTTTTTCTTGCTCTTTTACGACCGTATTTTTTACGTTCTTTTTCACGAGCATCTCTTGTAAGAAGTCCTTCTGCTTTCAAAACAGGACGCAATTCTTCGTTGTATTCGAGAAGAGCTCTTGCTATACCGTGTCTGATAGCACCTGATTGAGAAGAAATTCCGCCACCTACAGCCTTAACTCTAACATCAAAATTTGCTTGATTATCGGTTAATGCTAAAGGTCTGAAAATCATCATTTCAAGTGCAGGTCTGTTTCCGATATATGCAGCCAAAGTTTTTCCGTTAACGAAAACTCTTCCTTTTCCTTTTACAAGTTTAACAACTGCTGTTGAAGTCTTTCTTCTTCCTGTTGCAATAAATTGTTTTTCAGCCATTATTTAACCTCCTTGTCATCCAATAATACAGGGTTTTGTGCTTGGTGAGGATGATTAGGTCCCGCATATACTTTGAGTTTATTGAATTGTTCTTGTCCCAAAGTGTTGTGAGGGAGCATTCCTTTTACAGCTTTTTCAATTGCAGCACAAGGATTTTTAGCCATCAAGTCTTTAAAAGCAGTTGCTTTAAATCCTCCGGGATAACCGGTGTGTGAATAGTAAATCTTGTCTGTTTCTTTTTTACCTGTTACAACAACTTTTTCAGCGTTAATAACTACGATAAAATCACCCGTATCAATGTGCGGAGTGAATTGTGGTTTGTGCTTTCCTCTGAGCATGTTAGCAATAAGTACCGCCAATCTGCCGAGAGTCTTGCCTTCAGCATCAATTAAGTACCATTTTCTTTCAACTTCCAGAGGTTTAGCTGAGTATGTTTTCATTTGCTTTCTCCGTTTTATTTGTATTTTTGTATGTGACTTTCATAAGAGTCAAACCGTCCGGTATAACCATCGGTCCTGCTTTTGTCCTGTCCTTTGCTTCCAAAATCAATTTAAGTGTTTCGGGGCATAAATTGTCTTTTTCAATCATAAGGAGAGTTCCGACAATTGTTCTCATCATACCGTATAGGAATCGGTTTGCCGTAATGTCTATGAAAACTTCATCGTTAAGACGGTAACAAGAAGCGTCATAAACAATACATATTTTCGCCGGATTTCCTGTTCGGCTTTTTTTAAAAGAAGAAAAGTCATGTTCTCCCTTCAAAAAAGCCAATGCGGAATTCATTAATTCCACATTCAGGGGTTTCCGAATGTATAAACAATCTTCATCAAATGCCGAACGCTGATTTCTGTTTACTATTCTGTATCGATAAAATCTTTCAGTTGCACTTTTCTGTGCATGAAACCTTTTATCGACCTTCCAAACTTCTTTTACGCTGATATCATCAGGTAAAAGACCGTTTAAAGAATAAATAATCTTTCCGTCAGTGAAGTCAATTTCGGAATCAAAATGAACCGTTTGACCTCGCGAATGCACTCCTGCATCGGTTCTGCCCGAGAAGAATGTTTTTGTATTTTGTTTTGTCAATGTACATATTGCTTTTTCAAGCGTTCCCTGAACTGTTCTTATCGACTTTTGTTCAGGCTGTTTTTGGCTTCCGGAAAAATTTGTTCCCTTGTATTCAACTACAAGAACGTATCTTTCCATTATACCAATTGGATTAATGCCATTTCAACAGCATCGCCTCTTCTCGGAGGAAGGTGGTATATACGAGTATATCCGCCGTTTCTTCCTTCATATTGCTTGCTGATTTCAGTAAACAATTTTCTGAGAACTGTTTCTGGCATTACTTTTTTACCTTCAACCTTTGCAGATTCAACTAATTCTTTTGTTTCTGAATCCATAAATCTGCCGGTTTCTCTGTCGTAGATGAATTTAAGAGCATTTCTGCGTGAATTCAAATCACCTTTTTTAGCCATTGTAATAAGGTTTTCTGCATAAGGTTTTAAAGCCTTTGCTCTTGATATAGTGGTTTTAATTTCACCGTGCATAAACAATTCTGTTGCAAGTGCTCTTAATAAGGCTTTTCTTTGGTCTTGGGCTTTACCCAATCTATTTCGTTTACATTGGTGTCTCATTTTGTTTTCCTCTACATTTCATCGGGGTCAAAGCCTTCCGGATTAGGTTGGAGATACAACCCAACCGATTGTAATTTTTCAATTACTTCATCGGAAGATTTTTTACCAAAGTTTTTAATATTTAATAAATCATGTTCTGATTTCTTGAGTAATTCAGCCATTGAGTTAATACTTGCTCTCTTTAAGCAGTTATAGGCTCTTACTGAAAGTTCCAAATCTTCAATAGAAATAGTAGGTGCAACTTCTACAACTTCTTCTTCTTCAATTATTGCGGGAGAAGTTAATACCATCGGTTGACCTGTTATTGATGCAATTTGCATAAAGTGTTCAATAAGAATGTTTGCTGCTTGACTTAATGCTGTTGTAACATCAATACTTCCGTTTGACCAAATTTCCAAAGTCAATTTGTCGTAATCGATAACGTCGCCGACACGAGTATTTTCAACATTGTAACTTACTCTCTTTATCGGAATAAACGTTGCATCGATAGGAAGAAGGTCAATCGGTAATTCACCTTGATTTCCTTTTAATACGTCTATTGAAATATATCCTTTTCCTGTTTCAACAGTGATTTCTGCGTGAATGCTTCCGCCTTCTGCAACCGTACAAATCAACCAATCAGGGTTAATAACTTTAACGCCTGCAGGTAATTGCAAATCGCTTGCGAGAACAGGACCTTCTCTGTCTATGTCAAGTCTTAATGTTTGAGGTTCTTTGCTTTCGCATTTTACGGTCAAACCTTTTAAGTTTAACATAATATCAATTACATCTTCCGTAATTCCCGGAATAGATGTGTATTCGTGTGTAATACCTTCAATTCTTACAGCTGTAACTGCTGCACCTTCCAAAGAAGATAACAATACTCTGCGAAGTGCATTACCGATTGTTGTTCCGAATCCTTTTTCAAGCGGGTCAACGGTAAATTTTCCGTATTGAGTACCATCTGAACTTGTCGTGGTATTAACGCATTTTATTTTAATTGCTTCCATTATCAGTTTCTCCTATGCCTACTTAGAGTAATACTCGATTACGAGTTGTTCCTTAAATTCAGGGTCTAACTCTTCACGTTCAGGTATTCTGTCATAGGTAATTTTTTGTTCATTCTTGTCAACCGTCATCCAAGGAGAATTCATTGCCATATCGATTGATTCCGCAACTGTCTTAACAAATTCGGAACTTCTTGCCTTTATGGTAATAACATCTTGCGGTTTTACAAGGTATGAAGGAATGTCAACTTTCTTTCCGTTAACAAGTACGTGTCCGTGGTTAACGATTTGGCGTGCTTGCTTTCTTGTAATCGCAAATCCTGCTCTGAATAATACGTTATCAAGTCTTGATTCGAGCATTTGCAAAAGAATAGTACCTGTAACTCCGCTCTTTCTTGATGCGTTTTGGTAATATCTTGCAAATTGCTTTTCACTAACGAGGTATGTAAAACGAATCTTTTGTTTTTCGTTCAAGTGAACAGCATAATCTGAAAGTTTCTTTCTTACAGCACCGTGCTGACCTGAATGAGTTTGTCTCATTGAGGAAGTTAACTTTCTGTTTGATACCTCTTTTACTCCGTAGTTACGGAATAATTTATTTCCTGGTCCGGTATATCTTGCCATTGTAATGACTCCTTGTTATTTATTCTATACTCTGCGTTTTTTCGGAGGACGACAACCGTTGTGAGGAATAGGAGTTACATCTTTAATAAGCGTTATTTCCAATCCTGCTGCTTGAATTGCTCTGATTGCAGTTTCTCTGCCTGAGCCTGGTCCTTTTATGTAAACTTCAACTTTTTTCATGCCTTGGTCGATTGACTTCTTAGCAACGATTTCTGCTGCAGATTGTGCTGCAAAAGGTGTTCCTTTTCTTGCGCCTTTGAATCCGCATCCGCCTGCTGATGCCCATGCAACAGCATTTCCTTGTGTATCTGTTGAAGTTACAATCGTATTGTTAAAGGTGGACTGAATGTGTACTACACCTTGTAATACGTTCTTTTTTTCTTTCTTTTTGGTTTTGACTGGTCTTGCCATTATTTCAATTCCTTACTTTAATTATGTATCTTTCTACTTCTTCTTGGAAACAGGTCCTGTTTTCTTTCCGCGTCTTGTTCTCGCATTTGTCTTTGTTCTTTGACCTCTTGCGGGAAGTTTGCGTTTGTGACGCATTCCGCGATAAGAACCGATTTCACCGAGTCTTTTTATTGCAAGTGATTCTTCTCTTCTCAAATCACCTTCAATAACATAGTTTGAAAGTTCGTTTCTTAATTTTTTGATATCGTCATCGGTTAAATCATCTGATCTTAAATCTTCAGATATTCCGCATGCTGCCAAAATCTTCTTTGAACGAGCAGGACCTATACCGAATATGTAGGTCAATGCGATAATCATTCTTTTGTTACGAGGTAAATCTACCCCGGAGAGTCTTGCCATCTTTATCTCCTTGTTTTTTACTAACCTTGTCTTTGCTTGTGTTTAGGATTTTCGCATATAACTGCTATTCTTCCTTTTCTTCTGATGATTTTGCATTTTTCGCAAAGTTTTTTAACTGATGCTCTGACTTTCATAGTTAATTCCTTTATTTAAGTCTGTATGTAATTCTGCCTCTGGTGAGATCATAAGGTGTCATTTCGACCTTCACCTTGTCTCCGGGTAATATTCTAATGAAGTTTTTACGGATTTTTCCGGAAATATGCGCCAAAATTTCATGTCCGTTTTCCAACTCAACACGAAACATTGCGTTCGGCATTGCCTCTAATATTGTTCCTTCAAATTCGATTATGTCTTTTGACATTTGCCCGCTTCCATTGTCTTTGCCCGTTTCTACACCAACAGACACCAAGGGCTGACTTCCCTTGTTTCTATATCGTACATGCTTAATTTTTCAAATCAAGTCTTTTTTTATATATTTCTTGCTTTTTCATGAATTTGTCTTAGTTTTATAATATTTTGTTTTTTTAAACTAATGAAATATTCAATGTTTTTCAGTTTGTCTGAAATCCCCTTTTTATAATTTAATTTAATTAAATGTTAAGAATTATTAAGTATATTTAATTATTTAATCTTTAAAAAAACAAAACTAATTTCCGTAAACGTTTTGATAATAATTTAAGGAAGAATTTTTAAGTGCGCCGGTTAATCTGCCGTATGATTTTGCAGAAAATCCGAGCATATTGACGAAATTTACCATTCCCGTAAGGAGTGAAAGAGGAACTCCGATAAGATTGAATGACAAACAAATCAACTGTTTAAAGCCGTATAAAAGTTTTGAAAATTTATTTTTGTTTTTCATTTTCCTTTGAGCGGCTGAGTAGCCATTGTAATAACTTCGGCGGATTATCCATTTAATGTTAATTTTGTCGGTTCCGTTCAGTTCCCAATTAAAACAATCGTTACACCAAACAATTGTTGCACCTTTTAGAGATGCTTCTCCGAAAAATCTTCCGTCTTCTCCGCCCATAAATACATATTCGGAATTGAAATTCAAATTTAATTCTGTAATAAGAGTTGTTGGAAAGAAAACATTTCCTGAGGCTGCATCATTTCTTATTGAGCCTGTTTTTTTTGTTGTATGGCATTTAAACAAATCGTTCTTTGATATGTATTTGGGGGGTTCTTCAGTAAATTTCGAGTATGAGGGAGCCGTTACTATAATTGCATTTTCATTGTCATTATAATAATTAAAATAATTTATGAGCCAATTTTCGGGCAGAAGAATATCGTCATCGAACATTGCAATATGAGATGCTCCGAGATTAACCGCTTCTGAAATAAGTCGGTTTCTTGCGTTTGAAAGACCTCTTTTTTCTTCGATAAAATAGTTTATTGGTATTGGTAAATTATTTCTGTATTTTTCGACAACATCTTTTGCTGAAGCACTCTCGTCATTATCAATAACTAAAATTTCCGTTCTGATATTTTCGGGTAATTTTAATTTTGATATAAATTCAAGGCATTTTTCCAACATATTTGGTCGTTTAAACGTACAAAATGCAAGAAGAATAAATTTTATTTCTGTTTTTAATGTATTTTTCATGATTAAAATTGCAATAAACTTATTTATGTGTTTATTTTATAATAAAAACAGTTATTCTCAAATGGGGGCAGAAATGACAAATAAACCTTTTTTCTATGACATAACGCTCAGAGATGGAAATCAATCGTTAAAGCGTCCGTGGAATTTAGAAGAAAAAGAGTATGTTTTTAAATTGCTGACAGATTTAAAAATTCAGGCAGTTGAAGTAGGATTTCCCGCTTCGTCCGAAATGGATTATGAGGCATCAAGAAGACTTGCTGAAATTTCTCTGGAAAATGTTACGATAAGCGGACTTGCACGTGCGGTCGAAAATGATATTGTTACTGCCGTTAAAGCAATTGAACCTGCAAAAAACAAAAGACTCCATACTTTTATTGCAATGAGTCCTTTTAATATGCAATATGTTTTAAATAAGACCCCCGAACAAGTCAGACAAACAGCAATAGAAGCGGTGAAATTTGCAAAAGAAAAACTCGGAAAAGGTGCAAACATTGAGTTTTCGGCGGAACATTTCGGAGATTGCAGAGAAAACCTTGATTGGGTAATTGAATCTTTTAAGGAAGTTGTAAAAGCAGGCGCTACAACGATTAATTTGCCGAATACCGTTGAAAGAACAAGAGTATCGGTATTTACCGATATGGTCGAAAGAGTATATAATGCTCTTCCGAAAGATATTATAATTTCCGTTCACTGTCATAATGACCTCGGAATGGCAACGGCTACAACTGTTGAAAGTTATTTCAAAGGTGCCGTACAACTTGAAACCGCATTAAACGGACTTGGGGAAAGGGCGGGTAATACTAATTTCTATGAGGTTGTTACCGCTCTTTACAATGCAGGAATAGAAACAGGAATTGATTACGAAAAAATATACGAAACAGCGCTTATTATTTCTGATATGGCAAAAGTTCCGATATATGACAAAGCCCCTCTTGTAGGCCCTGAAGCCCTTGCTCACAGAAGCGGAATTCATCAGGACGGAGCAATCAAAACTCAAGGAATGCAAAAAGGTGCATATCGTCCTATTCATCCGTCTCTTATCGGAAGAAAAGATGATGAAAAAATCGGCTTAACGAGTCAATCCGGTAAAACTGCCGTATACGAAGTCATTACCCGTTCGGGATATCCTATTACAATTCAAGAATCAGAAAGAATTACTCCGATGGTTAAGGCTGCCGCTGAAAAGATGGGCGAACTCCCGATAGAAAATATTTTGGAAATTTACAATGAAGAAGTATTTAATGTTAAAGGGCCTTTCAAATTAATATCTTTTGAAAAAGTCGGCAGTAGTGAATATAAATTGAATTTTACTCATAACGCTAAAACATTTGATATAAATTGTGAAGGAAACGGGCCTCTTGATGCTTGTTTGAATGCGCTTAAATCAGTGGGTTTCGAGAAAAAATTAATTCACTATGAACAAAAGGCTCTTGATGAAGAAAAAATGGGTTCCGGCGCAACTGCTATGACGGTTATAAAATTTGAAGCACCTAACGGAAAAACCGTGATTTCGAGAGGTCGTGACGAAAGTACCGCTCAAGCAAACGTTAAGGCTATTTTTAACGGATTGAACATTCTTGAAAGAGTAAAATAATTTTTTACTTTTCAAGTTCAAGAACACTTATTGCTTCACAATAAACTTCCATATTGAGTTTTAAACTGTCCGCTTTGTCGCAAATATAATGGAGTGAATCGTAAATATATTTAGGAAAATCAGGGTGATGTTTTGCGTACCATTCTTGTTCAACGCTTACGGAAACCGATTTAACACCGCTTTTTAAAACCATATCAAACCATTTGTCAATTTCTTCTTTATTATCGTTTATTTCGGGTAAGAGAATATATTTTACTTTTAAATTATTTTCATTTCCCTGTTTTTTTGCGTATTCTCTGATATTGTCCCAAACTTTATCAAAGCAGTTTACTCTTTTTATTTTTAAATAGGTGTCTTTCGAACCGCAATCCGGGGAAATAACGAGGCTTACCGAATTGTTTTTTAACCCTTTTTCAAGAGTTTTGGAATATTTTATTCCCGAAGAATTTACTCGGATATTGTTAAAACCCTCTTGGATAAACAAATCAACGAGTTTGTCGAATTCTTTTAATATGGTAGGTTCTCCGCCTCCGAAAACAACGCAGTTTCTGGGGGTTGCACGGAGTAAACCTTTTTTCGACATATCTTTAATTATCGGGTATACCTCATAATATTGTCTTTTATCCTTTTCTGACAAATTTTTGGTGTAACAGTAAATACATTTTGAGTTGCAATTTGACCAATAATTGAATGTGAAATGGTCAAAATAGTCGTCATCAGACCAATTTGCAGAACTCAAATATATGCAGTTTTTGCAATTTGGGTGGATATTTCCTGATTTTGCGAGTTCCCTGTATCTGTGTTTTATTTCAAAAAACTTTTCGTAGTCTATTTTTTCACCTTTGTAATCGGTAATAATTATATTTTCATTCGGTGAATGCAAGTATTCATAACAACAAAAACGCACTCTGTTATGAAAAAAATGTATTCCTGAGGTAACCCAGTCGCAAGATGTGTATTCGCAATTCATCATAAATAACTCGATAATTGTTATAATATTATCATAATTAATAACTAAATTGAATTTTTTATCAAAAGTTCTTTTTGTTGTTTTGATAAATGTTTTATTCTGTATTCTTCTTTCATTGCGGCGGATTTCGAGTCAAAGGACTTTTTCCAAACTACCTTAACGGGTTTATTAGCCTTTGTATATTTTGCACCTTCTCCTTCAAGATGTTTTTGAAACCGTCTTTCCACATCGTCCGTAAATCCGCAGTAATATGTGTTGTTCTCGGTCAGCAAAATGTAAACCCAATATTTTTTATCCGATATTTCTGATTTCATCGAGTATTCTTAATATTTCCCCGTAATTTTCTTCCGTTACAAGTCTTCTTCTAAAGTCGCAGGCCTCTTGAACTCCTCTGATGTAATAAGGATAGAATTTTCTGAAAAATTTAATTCCGACATCTTCTCCTCTGAATTCAATTTCCATATCAAGATGTTTTTTTAATAAATCAAGTTTTTCACTTAAAGTCAATGGCTCAAGTCTTTTTCCTGTTTTAAAATATGTATCGATTTCAAAAGGAAGTCTCGGGTTTCCGATTATTCCCCTGCCTATTGCAACACCGTCTGCAAGAGAGTCTTCCAATGCTTTTTCGGCAGTTTCAACGGAATTTATATCTCCGTTTATAAAATAAGGAATATCAATTTCGCCCTTTAATTCAGCAACTTTTTTCCAATCGGCGCTTCCGGAATACATTTGAACACGGGTTCTTGCGTGGATACAAACCGCTGAGGCACCTGCTTCCTGCATTTTTACCGCAAATTC
>Ga0256407_10007224_pt1 | contig 16821 bp, 19 predicted proteins | sample RumenRJG_04DNA_FD_193489 | JGI IMG/M metagenome (GOLD analysis project Ga0256407, IMG submission 193489) | Bovine rumen microbial communities from Lethbridge, Alberta, Canada - RJG_04 | ecosystem: Host-associated > Mammals > Digestive system > Stomach > Rumen | place: Canada: Alberta...
GCAGATAAAGCTCCTTTTATCTGTCGTAAAATATCTGTAAGCCACATCTATAGTGATGCCCTGCTCTCTCTCGGCCATCAGCCCGTCCAAAAGCAGGGAGTAGTCTATCTTTCCACCTCTGGAACCGACCTTGGAATCGAGCTGGAGCGCTTCTTCCTGATCTGCATAAATAAGTTTTGCGTCATAGAGCAGATGTCCGATGAGAGTTGACTTACCGTCATCCACACTTCCGCATGTAATAAATTTTAAAAGTCCGCTCATCTTAGAAATACCCCTCTCTCTTACGTCTCTCCATGCTGGCCGAGCCGTCATGATCGATGACACGGCTGGTTCTCTCGGATTCTACAGCTCCAAGCGTCTCTTCCACTATGGAATCCAATGTATCTGCGTCGGATTCAAATCCTCCTGTCAGAGGATAGCAGCCGAGCGTTCTGAATCTGATTTTTTTATGCTGTATGTCCGACGGCTTTAGATCCAGCTTCTTTACTATCCTGTCGTCATCTACCATAATGATGTTGCCGTCACGCTCTATGCATGGGCGTTCCTTTGCGTAATAGAGGGATACTATCTCCAGATTCTCGCGCTGAATGTACTGCCATATGTCCTTCTCGGTCCAGTTGGACAAAGGGAAGACACGGATGCTTTCGCCTTTATTGATCCTGGTATTATAAAGTTTCCACATCTCCGGCCGCTGATTTTTCGGATCCCAGGCCTGGGCGGAATTTCTGAATGAAAAAATTCTTTCCTTGGCACGGCTCTTTTCTTCGTCCCTTCTGCCGCCGCCGAACGCTGCGGTAAAACCATACGTTGCCAGCGCCTGTTTCAGAGCCTGAGTCTTCATGATATCCGTATATGCAGCGCCATTGTCAAAAGGATTGATGCCTGCCTTGACTCCGTCCTGATTGATCCACTCGATCATATTGATACCGTACTTTTTCGCCTGGGCATCACGGAATTCTATCATCTCGTGAAACTTCCATGTCGTATTGACATGGAGAAAAGGGAAAGGTGGCTTTTCAGGATAAAAGGCCTTAAGTGCCAGATGCAGCATAACCGTGCTGTCCTTTCCTATGGAATAAAGCATGACCGGCTTCTCGCATTCAGCCGCCACCTCGCGGATAATATATATAGCCTCCGCTTCCAGCTTATCAAGATGTGATAACTGACTCATTTTGATTCCTCTCTAATATTTATTGGAACTTCTGTCATCAACTTCTATGGTCTCGGACGAGCCCTTGCTAAAAACTGTCCATCTGCCCGTATGACCTTCTTTCTTATAAGTCATATAAGCTCCGGTCCCGCCTATATCAGCTCCCAGCCGAAATCTTATCGCTCCCGCCGGACATACCTTCATGCAGGATGTACATCCCCAGCAGTCTTCGGGAATTCTGATATCAGCTTTCCCGTCTTTTTTCCATATCAGATTCCCGGGGCAGGCATCGGCGCATCTCATACAGGATATGCAGATCGATCTGTCTATAGTTATGCTCAAGACCTGCCTCCTTTCATCGCTCCAGCTTTTATATCTTCTTTCAAATCTCCGGCTTCACTTTTTTCTTTTGGAATTCGGGCTATGCTCTCTTCCGCCGGTTCTCCGGATTCAGGATCAGCTATAGCTGTCGCCTTGGTGTGAGAATAAGTATCCGACTTCACAAGAGGCCTGAATATAATCTCTATCTTTCCATTCCTCAAAATGGAATTGACATATAAATCGTATCTCCTGTCCCTCTTCGGATGGCTCGCATTCTCTCCGAATATATGCCACCTTGTCTCTTTCCTTGCTCTCATGTGATAAATCAGATCCAGGCAGACCCAGAGCCTGTCTCTTATCTCAAAAATATGAAGCAGGTCAAACATATCATCCGCTTTCAGGGAAGGAAGCATCTCCATCAGCTTCCTGATCCTGTTCTCCGCAATGGAAAGTCCCTTTTCATTATATTGATAATCATTCCTGATACCGCCGGCGTACTCATCCATGATCTTCTGCATAGCCTCTTCGGCTTCTGCGATTGTAATGGGAGAATCATTATTATCAAGGAATGACTCGTATGACTTTATTATCTCGTCAGCTGATGTCTCATTTTCTTTTAAATCAGATACCTTCAGATCATTAATAATGCTTTCCGCGGCTATCTCTCCTTCAGCAAGAGCTCCGGTCACATATTTCTGAGGCGCGCCTCCTGCCACATCACCTGCCGCGTAGAGATTCTTTACGGTAGTCCTTCTGCCGCTGTCTACCCAGAAGCCTCCGGCCGTATGACCGCCTGTCACATAAGGTTCTGTCCCATCTATCTCCGTATCTGATGAAGACGGTCCCTGACCGGATTCTATCCAGCGAAGTGTCTGCGACGGTGCCATATTGAGATAGGCCTTGTAGAGATCATCTTCCGTCGCTTTAGAAATACCGCTTGTCTTCAGGAAGCATGGACCTCTTCCGGCTCTGTTCTCCTGTACTGTACCGTATATTCTGTCGGCAGTCCTTCGTCCGTATCTGTCATCATAGACCTCGCCATTGGAATTGACCTGAGAAGCATTCACTCCCTGGGCTATGGTTCCTGTCGGAGCTATTGTGTCCTTGCAGCGAAGCGCCACGAACCTGTCTTCCATGGTAGTCATTTCAGCTCCGGACATTATTCCCATGGCATATCCGGCTCCGGTATTAAATGGCGGATACCACATCTTATGCCGTGAAAATCCCGGATTATTCGGCCGATAGAGACCGGCTGCACCACCTGTAGCTATAAGGACCGCTTTTGCGTCAATATCAAAAGCCACGTTCTCACGGACTGAGAAGCCGACAGCTCCGGTTACTTTAATTTCATCTCTTCCCGATATCTTCAGATCAGTAATATTTACATGTTCGAGAACCGATACATTTTCTGACTCAAGCGCAGCTTTTGCGAGGATTGGCTTAATGTTTTCTCCGTTTATTTTTATATTCCGCCAGCCTCTTGCCGCATAATTTCCGTTCTCATCCTTTAAGATCACAAGTCCTCTCTTCTCGAGGTCATGAGTAATGTCATTTACCCTTTCAGCGAATGATCTCACGAGATCGTCTCTGATTATGCCCTCTCCGTCCTGCCTCGAATATTCCACATAATCATCCGGCGTGTGGCCATCGGTTATATAGCAGTTCAATGCGTTCACTCCGGCAGCCAGACAGCCGCTTCTCATGATTCCCGCCTTCTCTGCGATCAAAACCTTGAGATCTGTCTTTTCTCCAAGAAGAGCCGCTGCGTAGCAGCCTGCTGTCCCGCCGCCTATTATCAGGACATCGGTTTGATATTTTCTGACTTCTATATGTGTGTTTGCCATATCATTTCCTCTCGTTTCAGACAGAGTATAGAATAATCAGATGCTATATGCTAATACTTGCATTTAATTGTCTGATATCATAAATACCTATATCAGAAAAATCCCGCATTTCAGCAAGCGGCAAAAATGAAAAACGGCAGACGCTTAAACGTCCACCGTAAAAATTTACCAAAAATTTCTTTTGAGTTTTTACTGCTTGTTCCAATGGCATTCAATGTTAAGAATACTTACCGGCATTCCGATAAACTGAATGTCAAATTTCAGACTGGGTTCAACCTTTGTTGAAGCGTTGTGAATCCTGAAGCTTAACTGCCATCCGTTGTTAAAATATGCTTCTACTGTGTTTTTGCTGCCCGTCTTATGCTTTATAGCAATCAATTCTGTCGGGAGTGAAACGACAGGAACAGTAATTGCGGATACTTTTATTGTGCTGGGCTTATTCAAAGTATCATGAATATTGAAAGTATGAATAAGCGTTAAACGCTGACTATCGTGACTTACTATCTTATAATAATCTTCAATACCGATAAGATATTCAATCATCTTTTGCGGCAAGTTACTGTCATTTTCATAAGCCCGCTGTACTTCATGCATGAATGCGTCTAACAGCGGATAATAAACGCTGTCATCCTTATCCGGGATTTCAGACCATTTCGTGCCGTTTTCCTTTTCAACAGACAAACGGTCAAAAACAGGCTTGATTGCGTCCCAATAAGTGCTGTCACAGGACTGTCCATACCATTCCTTACCAAAATCAAGCTTATGGCTTAAACGGCTATGCTTTGCGGCGTCATGATTATGCTTGATACTTAATCCGATTTCCCATTGCGCGTTATCGCGCTTTATAAGAATGTCGCGCACGTCCCCGCGTTTCCCGGCGTCGTCTTTCTGAAATTCAAGCGTAAGTTCATCATCACCGGGTTCCGTCATTTTCGGTTCCAATTCAAGAACGGTGTCAACTGCGGCATTAGCAGAAATAATATAGGTTTCCCGCAAATCGGAATCAATAGAATTCCATGCCTTTTCATTCGCTATATAGCTTGAATTATTCAGAATTCGCGTTTTCCGTAATTCGTGGAGTGCCTTGTACAGGGTTTTAATCCATGCGTATTCATAAGCACGTCCCTGGTCATTGCTTCTTGTACTCATTTTAACTCTGTTCATCTCCTTTGCGTCGATACTGTTTTCTGCCGGTACAACTTCATCCTGACGTCCTTCAAGGTCCTTTTTGATTGCAACGGCTATTTCGTAAGCTAAATTTACAGGAACAGCGTTTCCAATCATTTTATATGCCGTATTAGTATCGTCATAAAGGAATACAAAATCATCCGGAAATCCTTGAATTCTTGCAATTTCTCTTATCGTCATTCGGCGATACAAGCTTTCTTGCCCCGGTACGAAACGACAATCGTTCTTGCCTACTTTCAACATTTTCGGGGCTTGCGGGTGCAGCTGACATTGGCGCCCTGAAGCTTGAACCGTAAAAGCTTGTTCGTCCCAACTCTTAACGCGGTTACGACTCATGAATATAGGCGAAAATGCGCCTGTAAAATATTCGTTGTTGTTTATGGCAGCCGGGTTATGGTGGTTTTTATCCCCTGACGGTACGGCTGAATCCTGCAAATCCCAAATGACGTCTTTTAATGTAAGTTTCTTTTTGTCGTCCGTTGTAGAGCCTTTAGGAAATTGAAAATCAATATTCAAATCTTTTCTGAAACCAATATAGAAAACACGTTTTCTTTCTTCTGCAACACCGTAATCCTTGGCATTTACCATTGTGAAAGTAACTGTATAACCGGCATCTTCAAACATATCAAGAATGTTTCTTACCGCATCGGAATGTCTGTCAGCAAGCATACCGCTGACATTTTCAGCAAGAAAGAACTTAGGCTTGAATTCTTTCAAAATCCGGATATAGTCAAAGAAAAGCTGACCGCGTTCATCATTTATGCCTTTTAGCGATCCGGCTTCTGACCATGACTGACAAGGCGGACCGCCAATAATGCCATCAACTTCACCGTTAAGATATTCTGCAATATCGGCTTTGTTAATATTTCGCACATCGCCTTCAATAAGGTGCGTGTTAGGGTGATTAGCCTTGAATGTTGGCCAAATCGTTTTATCAAATTCGTTTGCTACAGGAATATTGAATCCGGCTTTTTCAAAGCCCAGATCAAGACCACCGCAACCGCTGAATAAACTGATTAAATTCATCTGTTCTCCTTTACATTTTCGCTGTCATTGTTTTTAATCACGTTATCAGCTTCAAGTAGTGCGGTGCGTCTGACAAACTCACTATATGAAGAATACTTTTCTAATCTTGCCGCCTGTTTTAGCCGCTGTAATTCTTCTTGACTTACACGAATACACATTGATACACTTTTGTTTTCCATCTGTCCACCTCCGATATAGTATTATAGCATAGAGTGCATAACAAATCCAATACATCTCATATACATTTCGTGTACCATTTCGTGTAAGCAGTCTGTTAATTCGTCTGCTATCGTCCCATATCGTTTAGCAGATTTAAGCGAGAAACAAGCGACAAATCAAAGAAAGAACCGCCGAAAGTCCTTTAAAGGCTTTTAGCGGTTCTTAATATATTTCTTCTCAAAAAAAGATGAGGAGTCCTCCGGCAGCTGCGGAGCCGATGAGGAGCCAGGTATTGTCTGTCTTTCTAAATGAAAGAAGCATATCGGAGGCTGCTATAGCTGCTGTGATAATAAGCGCGGCAACGCTGTTTTTACCTAGAGAAACGGCCGCGGAAGCTGATGTCTTAAGCATTGTCACAGCGACTCCGAGAAGCAGACCGCTTATTATCGGTCTTATATAGCTGCTCACCATGCGAAGAAAAGATACATTTCTGAAAGTCCTGAAGATCCAGAACACTATGCCGAATACCATGCCGGATGCCGATACGCTGATCGCAAATCCGGAAAGTGCGCCGGCGATTCCTGCTGCCGTGCCGTGTGATGATCCTATCATGTATCCGCTGCCGGTCAGGATCTTGCAAAGGATGGAGCCCGGCAGGACATTCGCCGCAGGAACCAGAAGTCCATAGAAATCGTCTCCCGGAATCATTCCGGTATTTACGAAAAGGCCATCTGCTACAGAGAGATATGCGTCTCCGCCTCCGAACGACATAAGAGATGATAAAAAACCTCTGCCGGCAAACACAGGTCCGTTTCCTATCATGAGAAGAGCCGGAATTGACAGGAGAAAAGCAAATACAAGCCATACAGCCGTTTCTTTCACGATCGTTGTCACGGATTTTCGGAAGACTATATTTCCTGCAGAAGAAACCTTTGTTTTTTTATTTTCTTCTTTTGAAGTCAGACGGTCTTTAACATAGCGAATGAAATAAATGATAATCATTACTGCGAAGGATAATGCAAGTATCTGAAAAGTCGAAAGGCGGATCATCTTGTCCGCATTTTTAATGCCTGGCAGACTGAGTACAGTTCTGCCTCCGGTCAGGAAAAAGACCAAGGCCATGACAAGGATGGAAAAGATAAAATTCTTTTTATCGTATCTGGCTTCCTCAGCAGTCTTTATCGCATAGGATAGAAGGAGGGATGTGATGAATCCGCCTATCCCTATCGAAATATATCTGATCACAGACAGAATGGTACCTTCTGATCTGGCAACTGCTGACAGAATAAGCACAGTCAGAAATGCTCCCGGCAGAGCCATGGAAACAGCTGAAAGAAGCATTCCCTTTATTCCTGCCTTCTTATTCCCGACCCCGGCAGCTATTTCTACCGGCAGGGCTCCGGGGGTGACGCAGGCTGAAACCACGGCTTCACTATATTCATCGCGCGAAATGATTTTTTGATTGTCAACCACTTCCTCCTCGATTACCGGAATGAGCGCGCTTCCTCCACCGAATCCGGTCAAACCGATCTTCAGCATTGTAAGTATCAGAGAATTTCTCTTAGCGCGGACTTTAGCGTATGTCTTATTTTTTCCTGTCAAATTCATCTCTGACTGATCCATATCATATTCCCTTGCATTCACATCATTAATTCTTACGTCTGCGGCTTCCATATCAATGAATGGCGGTTACATTTACTTATTACAGGAAAAATTATAGTGTGGCAGGCCTTTCTCCGCTAATACTTGCTTATAATCGCTGGTTACCATATTTTTTTATAACAAAACCGGCAGCATCATCTGCTGCCGGTCTGAATCTGTGCTTATTGGGATTCTCACTCTCCTCTTTTTCTTACTATGAGGTCATAGGTCCCGTCCTCATTATCAATGAGCTTTAAGATCTCATGTCCCTCGTCCTTTACGCTCCTCGGTACATTCTGCACGGGTTCGCCGTCATTCATGTGAACCGAGAGGATCTGTCCATCATCCAGTTCCTCCAGAGCTACCTTCGTCTTTACAAATGTCACCGGGCAAACCACCGATGTGATGTCCACAGTCTCGTCGATCTTATATTCTTCAGCCATATTTTATTCCTCTTTTAAAAACTTTCTGAACAGATATCTTGGGTTATTCATTTCTATTCAGCTGTCCCGGGTTATTCTTCGTTGTAAACCTTTCTGATAAGCTCATTAAATCTGTCCTGCCCGTATCTGTCTATGGCAAATTGCAGCCTGTCTCCCGGCAGGGCGTTTGCTGCAAAGAAATCAATGGTCGCGTCGCAAAGCTTGAAAAGCTTTTCCTCGCTCTCAAAGAAAGGCACTATGTTTTCTCCTCTGTGGATATGATTTCCGAAGAGACCGCCCCATGAAACTATATATCCTGGATATACATCCCAGGAATCGACCGGGCATGACTTCTCGCAGCGTCCACAGAAGGAGCATTTGTCTTTATCAAGTACGATCTTGCCGTCTTCCATCTTCAGAGCGTTTTCACGGCATGCCTTCACGCATACCCCGCATTGAATGCATTTATCAGAACGCCATTCCACTCGCTCAGCTCCCTTGATGCCGATATCATTTTCCTCGGTTTTAAGACAGTTATTCTGGCATCCCGTGACGCCAAATTTGAATTTACCCGGCAGCTCTCTGGCGAAATATCTTTTGTCAATCTTCTTTGCCAGATCCTGAGTGTCTATGCAGGCAGACGGACAGGTAGCGTTTCCCTGACAGGCGGTAGTCGTCCTGACTCGGGGGCCGCAGACGGAAGGATATACTCCGTACTCAGCCAGATCCTTTTTTATATCCTCTATGTCTTTCTCGTCCATCCAGGGAATCTCCAGCGACTGTCTGGCTGTCAGATGGACATAACCCTTTCCGTATTTCTTTGCGACCTTCTGTATTCCCTCGAGCTGCTCCGACGTCAGAGTTCCGCCGATAACATGTACTCTCAGGGCAAATTTGCCTTTCTGCTTCTGTCTCATCCATCCGCCCTTTTTCAGAGCCGCATAATCTACTGCCATAAAAAGCCTCCTTAGTTAGCTTTTACATTACTGATCAGAAACTATCCGAAGTTCTTCCTTAGTGGATATACCATCCTCGACATGGAAGGAATTCAGAACCGGGTTGTCATTGTCCATAAGAGATAATATCAGATAACTTGCCTTGCTATCAAATGACAATCTTATATCTTCAGCCGAAGATCTTGAAGGTGATGCGGGATGGGAGTGCCAATTGCCGAGTGGCTTTAATCCTTCTGCCCTCATATCTTTTACAGCCTGAAGCTGCTCCTTCGGATCGAGAGAGAAATGTTCTGACGTATGGTCTATGTTTGTAAGTATATATACCTTCTTTATTTCTCTTACACCGTCATGATCCAGACCCGCTATAAGTCCGCACGCCTCAATCGGAGCTTCCTTCCTGGCGTGGCTCAATATCTTATCGTAGTCCGATTCTTTTATAGTGACTTTCATATAAGCCTCTTACTTTCTCAAATCACATGCCGGCTGCTCGTAATCTATGAGCTCCGTGATTTCCGGATGGTCGGAGCAGACGCTGCATCCCTCTCCTCTCGGAGGGAGATTGATTGTATGAAATTTCATCTTCAGAGCGTCAAATGTCAGAAGCTTCCCTGTCAGAAGATCTCCGGCGCCTGTCAGGAATTTTATGGCTTCCAGTGCCTGCAGCGAACCTATGACTCCTGCCATGGCTCCGACTACGCCGGCTTCCTTGCAAGAAGGAATGGCATCCTTCGGAGGCATGGTATGAAATACGCATCTGTAGCAGGGCGTCTCATGGGGAATTACAGTCATCAGCTGTCCCTTGAAACGGAGGATCCCAGCGTGTGAAAATGGCTTGTCTGCCATGACGCAGGCATCATTAATAAGAAATTTCGCGGGGAAATTGTCCGTGCCGTCAAGGACGAAATCATACTTTTTTATAATATCCAGTATGTTTTTGCTTGTCAGAAACTCATGATAGGTCTCGACCTCTACCTCAGGATTGATGGCAAGCATGGTCTCTTTTGCCGACTCCACCTTCGGCTTCCCAAGATCTCCTGTCGTATGGATCACCTGTCTCTGCAGATTGGAAAGATCGACCACATCAGCATCCGCTATGCCGATACGTCCGACTCCGGCCGCAGCCAGATACATTGCTGCCGGAGCTCCGAGACCGCCGGCTCCGATGATAAGCACCGAGCCGTTCATTATTTTTTTCTGACCTTTCACTCCGATTTCCTTCAGAATTATATGTCTGGAATAGCGTTCCAGCTCTTCATCTGTAAATGGCATTATCTTCCACCTCCCATGAAATACAAAAATTCCACATTATCGCCTTCCTTCAGATGATAGGTGTCGAAGTCATCTTTCCGGGCAAATTCCTCGTTTACTGATACAGACACATACTCAGGTGTCTCCACGTTTTCCTGAACTATAAGCTCGCTGATGGTAATACCGTCTTTTACTTCTTTCTTTTCTCCGCCTACTGTGATAGTCATTTCTTTTCCTTTCTTATTCTGCTGACTTGATTGAGTCTTTCAGATCCACTTTTTCTTACCGAACTCCAAGGCAGGAGCATAGTATTAAATCTCATGCCATCTCTCTTCCATTCAATGGAACGATGGCTTGCACCGTTCCAATACTTATCAAGAATTGCTAGAAAAAATATACCATTATGCGGCGAAATAGGATATTACGTATTGATGATAACCAGTATTCAGAGTAAATGGTAAATAACCCGCTTCTTAAGTCCATCTCCGAAAATTGAGATAATGTATGAAAAAGTTGAATTCAACTTTTCACGACATTTTTCAAGGAGGTCATACATATGGGCAATCGTGATGTAACAAAGCAGATCCGAGTTAAGCAATGGGCTCAGATCATTCAGGACAGATGTGCTAGCGGGTTGTATGTTGATGAGTACTGTGAGCAGCATGGCATCAGTCGTAATCAGTATTATTACTGGCTACGTGAAGTCAAAGAAGCTGCAATCAATGAATGCATGCCGCGGCTCGTGGAGGTTACTCCTGAACCAGAGCTACCCGCACCAGCTGAAAAGACATTAGCCAATCATAATGACATCAACTTCAAACCTGAAATGACTATCAACGTAGGTGGTATCAGCCTTGGCATCGATAGTAACACTCCATCTGAAGGTAATGCCCTTATAATGGTGTAAATTGAAAAATAAAAGAGCCAAGTGCTCATCTCTTAGGTATAATGAAAATCGACGAAAATCAACATAATACCGAGGAGGATGAACAAATGGCTCAACTCAATATTACATTGAATCAGGAAGAAATTCTACAACTTCTTTCAAAAGATCACGATCAGGCATTCCGTGAGCTGCTGAAGAGCAGTCTTAACAGCATATTGATGGCGGAATCCACCGCCCAACTTAAAGCAGAGCCATATGAACGTTCAGAGGAGCGTACAGACAGCCGCAACGGCACACGGGAGCGTGAACTTAAGACCCGGATCGGGCGGATCACATTAACGGTGCCCAGGCATCGCAATGTCCCGTTCAAGACTCTTGTCTTCGAGAACTATTCCCGGAGTGAAGCCGCTCTGATCGCCAGCATGGCGGAGATGGTTGTCAGCGGTGTAGCGACCCGCAAGGTATCAAATATCATGGAAACTCTCTGCGGTACAACTTTCTCGAAGTCTTCTGTTTCGGATGTCTGCAAGGATCTGGATGAAAAAGTCGAGGAATTCCGTAACAGGCCATTATCTGGCAGCTATCCGTTTCTGACGGTGGATGCAACGTATTTCAAGGTCAGGGTCAACCATAGAATTATCTCAAGAGCTTTCATGATCGCCTATGGGACAAACCAGAACGGACATCGTGAAATTCTCGGCTTCGGCGTGTTCGATAACGAATCGAAGACCACTTGGAATGCTTTCCTCCAGAGCCTGAAAGATCGCGGCCTCAAGGATCTCCTGATGATTACCTCCGATGCCCATGAAGGCATCCAGGACGCCATCAGCAAGGTGTTCCCGGATGTTCCGTGGCAGCGCTGCCAGTTTCATTTTTCGAAGAATATCTCGGAAAAAGCACCGAAGAAATATCAAGCGGGGATCCGGGCAGAGCTTCAGGAAATGTGGAACTGCGAAACGATAGATGCCGCTCGGAAGAAGCGGGATGCGATCATCGCCGATTACAAGGACGTCGCTGAATCTGCCATGATGTGCCTGGATGAAGGGTTTGAAAGTGCCATGACTGTTATGACGCTTCCGCAATACCTTCGGAAATATTTCAGGACGTCGAACCACATAGAGCGGTTAAACAAAGAGCTGAAACGCCGTTCTTCCGTCATCGGGATCTTTCCAAATGAAAGCTCATTGTTGCGATTGATGGGTTCTGTTTTATTGGAAAGGAACGATGTACTAAACGCCAGGAAGGCGATATTCAGCCCGGAGACATATGCGGCGCTGATCAATTCCAGTACGGTTACTGACCTGAAGAAACTGGCAGCGGAACAACAAATACTCCGGGCAGCCTAAGACATAGCACTCTTTCAGGCGCCTAAGAGAAAATCAATTTACACACAAACTTGGACTTGACTTCCGTCCTCAGAATCGGGGTCTTCAACAAATCTTACCCTTGCACCGCTTTCATAGCCCTTGACAATCTCATCAGCAATAGATTTAAAACTGCTCATCAAAGCATCTTCTCTGTCTTCAATCGTCAGGTTGCCTTTCTCTGCCCGTTTCTGTTCAAGAGCATTGCTCATTTCACGGGACATACGGTTATAATAACTCTCGGTCGGCTGATGTTCAGACGCATATTTTATGCGTTCCTGTTCTGCCTTAATGTCAATGCTTCCGGGAAGTTTACTTCCATGCAAAGCCCTAAGACCTTCCTCTGAGATATTAACCTTAACTACAGGATTGTTCTTTCCAATCTCAGTTTCATTATATCTCACCGGATTGCTGTTTTGTACCTTAGCCGAACCGAGCAGATTCATCTGCGGCGGCTGATATGTTCCATTTATATTTCCGAATAAATGTATAGGCATACATCCACCTCCTTCACATTGCATTGGATCAATTCGATATCACACACTCAAATCAACAAATTTTCTCACCAGTGTTTCCCCATATTCACCATTGCCCTTAACAAGCATATTATCAATAGACTCTCTCGTTATTCCATCAATTGCACCCTTTGGAATATCCTTCCCAGGCTTCCAAGAAGGATCCATCTGTTTACAAGCATCAGCAAACGCCTGTCTATATGCTTTCTCATATTGTCCAAGTGTCCACGTTCCTTTTAATCTATCTGATTTAGGGACACTAAGCTGATACCTTTTGAATACTTCAGAACGTTGTGTTTTATCCGCGTCAAGTTCTCCGTTATCACGCAAAAACTCCTTCTTTACCGTATCAAACATATCCTGCCTTGATTTTTCGGAGATTTTAATGATACGATGCCTTTGCGATTGCGGAATGCCTGTTGCGTCCATACCTGCAACACCAAAAGCATTTATTCTGTCTCCATCCTTATCAAAATTGGCCATTACGTTCTTTATTGCCTGAGGATTCGTATAACCCACACCTTTGCATGCAGAATTCATCTGCTTTATTGCCGCCTTATATCTTGCACTATTTGTATCGATTCCGGCCGACTTAAGCATATTCATCCCAGCCTTACTATTTATTGGCATTCCAGACATCTGTTGAAACATCGTGCTGAAATCACGTATCATAAGCATATTGCGTCACCTCTCAAACCATCTTATTCTTTCATTTCAAATCATTCATAATCCCGCCTCGTCGGAAGAAGCTTCCGTTCCAGCTTCTGTACCTGTTTCGGGTATCTCAGGAAGTTCTCCTGTTGCCTCAGCATTTTCTGCAGCAGCTTCGGGATCATATTCGCCGCCTTCTTCATCCCAGAGAGAATCATAATCTTTCGCCTTATGATTCTTCATCTGTTTCATCATGGCCTGCGCCTGTTTTGCGGCAGCGTATAATTTATCGTTCGCTTCCTGTAGCTTCTTTTCATCAGAATACGGAACATTATCGCCTCTGGACATCCTCATGGCTGTTGTCATGATCTTACCCATAGTTGCAGCATATCCCGTCTCCGGATCCGATTGCTGCCTTGCTACCTCAGTATTCCAGGCCGCTGCATATTGTTCCATCAATCCATCAAGAACTTCCTGGTTTTTCTTAAATTCTTCGTCCGAGGCCTCCACGGAAAGCTGTAATGTAGCCGCTTCTTCCTCAAACTTTTTATCACCTGTCAACTCAAACTTCTTTTTTGCCTCATCTCTTTGCTTTGCAAGGCTTCTGGTCTGATCCACAAGCTCCTTTCGGTATTCTCTGTATTTCGGAATGACTTCACCTAATTTCATAGTCATCACCCCCTGAAATCGACATGGCCGCCGACCATGCGCTCAGAATCAGTAAAAACACGATTAAGTGCTTCGCTATATGAGTATTTCTGTACTTTAGAAAGCAATTCATCCATAGATTTCGCTTCTATGGTTACATACTCCTTGCCATCGTCAATATTCTGAGGATCTTCCTCGTCGGCTGTTTTATCTGTCTTTTTATCTTTTGCTTTCTGCAAGCGCTCTTCTCTTGCTTCTTTTTCAGCCTTCTTCTTTTCTTTAGCCTTCTGCTCTTTCTTCTCCGCCGCTTTCTTCTCCGCCGCTTTCTTTTCTATACGCTTTTTCTGTAGATCCTGTGATTTTTCTACCGTAGCAAAGAAGCTCTCTTTACCATTTGAATCTACCGACATACCAAAGTTCTTAACACTTGCTCCGCTACTTGTAAGACTGTTCTTTGCCTCAGCCATCTTCGTCTGTGACATAGCGATGATCCCTTCATATTTCTTCCTGAAGGACTCATCCGTAGCCATGCGTTCAAGCTTTTCCTCGTCAATAAGAACAACCATCTTATTTGCGTTACCATAAGCCGCCGCATTAGCCTGAACCTGGGCTTTCATATCCTTGCTGACAGCAATAAACTCCATGTTATGAAACTTTCCCTTTAGCTGGTTGTAATAATCTTTTGCCTTATCGGAAAGCTTAACATCGCCGATAGTATTCCCATATTCGGTTGTTTTTGGTACAAGGGAACTTTTAGTATCGATAGGAGTAAAGCCTTTTGTTTCAACTTTAGAAGTCTGGCTCTCCTTAGAAGAATTGCTTGACGCAACTTTAGAAGAAGTCGGTTCGTATGTGCGCTCCGACCCTTTATTTATCTGATCTACCTGCCGATAAGCAGAAATAACACCACTAATACCTGCCATATCACTCTACCTCCTTGTAGATAAACACTGCAATCCGTTTCAATGCACAAAAAGACAGTTATAGTTATCTTCTATCTATTTATCGGAGAGAGCTTTACAAAAATTAACCCCGAAAACAAAATTTCCGGGGTTTTTTGAAAAGAATTATCATTTTACCTTATCCAATCCCAGGCGTCGCCTGTAAATGTAAGATCATCCTTGGATATGTTTCCGCCTAAAAACTTAGTCCAAAAGTCTTTCATTTCGGCAAATCTGAGGTTCTCATCGTCCTTGAAGCCTGAAATTAAGTCATCAACTCGCTTCACATCTTCGGGCGACTCGTATTTTAGTACCCAGCTTGAAAGGACTTTACCGTTCCGGCATTTTTTACTGCTGATCCCGTCTGCTCCTATACAGGTGATTGTCCAGACCTTTTCCTTTTTATCGTCCTCATCAACAGATGCGCACTCTGTAGCGGCACTTGTGTAAAACACTCCCACAGATGTAGTGCCAACAAGCTGAACCTCCTGATACTTTGACAGAGCATTGCTCTCCATCTTCTGCGCTTCTATTGCGGTCATAAGAACAGTCTGATCATCGGTCTTAAGCTTCTTTGTCCAGTTCTTTTCATGGTCAACGCCGTCTTCCGCAAAAACTTCACCGGATTCCTCGGTTTCAGAAGATGCTTCGGAATCAAATCCCGTTGCAACAGCTAAAGCAGCAGATGATGCTGCAATCGTTCTCATCTCAGGATCAGCTTCCATAGCAGCCTTTTGAGCAGCTTCGTCCTGCATCTCCTTCATTTCTCTCAAACGCTCCTTAAATGCGTCAATATACTTATCAACGCCTTCAAGCATCTTATCCCATTCTTCAGCGGTCATATCGCGCCAGTCTTTTTCTTCTTTCAGTTCCTGCGCCGATAACTTGTGAGCATCTTCAAACTTCTTAACCGCATCCGATAAATCTGATGTTTTTGAAGTGGTATTTGTATAATATGTGCTGACACTACTGTAAGCACTTACTCCTGCAACTCCCATCCTAGCTCCTTTCTACGGCCAATCTGCTTTCAACGGCCATATTGATCCTAAATAAGGTCATAGATGAAAAGAGGGTATCTGCTTTTGTCTCATCTTCCACAGGTTCATCAGCATAGGCTTCTTCTTTAACTTTTGCCTGATCATCAGCCTTATCCGTTACATTCTCAACAGTCTCGATCTCTTCCTCATCAAGCTCATTGAGCTTCTTTGTACAATGATTGTACTGAGCAATAGCCCTCATAATGGCGTTAAGGTCAGCAGGTGAAAACATCCCCGCAGCCTTTGACAGATCCCCGAAGTTATCCACATTTACCTTAAGATTTCCACCGCTTGGAAGGCTTATGTTTAAGACATGCTTTGGATTTGACATATCTCCAAGGCATATGGAATTTGTCTTATAATTGCAGACGAAAGTAACTCCGTTATACTCGATTATCCCATCTTTAGCCAGATGACTATATGGACATTTTTGCTGCTTCTCACCAAGGATTTTTGAAAATGCAGAACTCTTTTCTAATGATTCTGCTTTTCTTTCACTTTGAAATGTCAGTGGATCAATGCCTACTGTTTTTTGAATCTCATTTATTCCCATTTTTGTCCTTTCCGCAGCTCATCTGTCAGTCAGAGCTGCACCGCTCCCCGGAAAGGTCCGAGCGGTAAATAGCATTTTTTACAGATAATCTAAAAGATTCGTCCATCTATTGATGTTCTTCCAATTCCTATCATTATTCAGTTCTAATTCAAGCTGTTGCTCAAACCAGCTTCTGTAATCAACAATCGTATTTTCATTTGCATTCGGCATCCTATGCTGCAAATAAATATGAGCCAGAATAATTTCCGGAGCGGGATTCTCGATTTTTCCT
>Ga0256407_10007226_pt1 | contig 16819 bp, 14 predicted proteins | sample RumenRJG_04DNA_FD_193489 | JGI IMG/M metagenome (GOLD analysis project Ga0256407, IMG submission 193489) | Bovine rumen microbial communities from Lethbridge, Alberta, Canada - RJG_04 | ecosystem: Host-associated > Mammals > Digestive system > Stomach > Rumen | place: Canada: Alberta...
CACCAGCTCGCCGCTGGGACCCGTGATGTGCTGCTCCTCTATCTGCCGGTAGATGTCAGCCACCTGGTCCAGGTTCAGCTCGCGCGCCAGCACCACTACATCGGCAAACTGGGCGTAGAACTTCAGCGCCTCGATGTTCGAGATGTTCAGCTGTGTCGAGAGGTGAACCTCCACACCCTTCTGCCGGCAGTAGGTCATCACTGCCACGTCACTGGCTATGATGGCTGAGATGTCAGCCTCCTTGGCTGCGTCCACTATCTGGCGCATCAGCTCCAGGTCCTCGCCATAGATGATGGTGTTCACCGTCAGGTACGACTTCACGCCGTGCTCCCTGCACGTGGCGGCAATCTCGCGCAAGTCGTCAATGGTAAAGTGGTTGGCCGAGTGCGACCGCATGTTCAGCTGTTCCACGCCGAAGTACACGCTGCCCGCCCCAGCCTTCAGCGCAGCAGCCAGCGAGTCACGGCTCCCCACAGGAGCCATAATCTCAAAGTCCGATAGTTCCATCATTCGTCCTTATTCGTAATTTCAGGCTGCAAAGGTACGAATACTTTCGCAATCTGCCAAACGTTTCGGCAGATTCTCTTTCTTCCATGCCCCCTGCGGTGTTGTTTATGTCAGCATTGTCAAAGAACGCTTCCGACTCTTCTATTACGAGAGGGAGGTGCCACGGTTTAACCATCCGTGGGCACCTCCCTTCCTAATAATGAAATATACAAACGCGCGCGCTGTCACGAGAACTTGATGGTTCCCTGGACGGGTTCTGTGGTGGGTGCGTCGGGGGTGTCGGGACGGACGACGTCGCCGCTGGCCTGTGAGTAGATGCTGTCCAGAATCTCGCGGGTGCGCTTGTAGGTTGGTGTCTGCTCGACGGCTGAAATGACGTCATCGTTGTCAAGGTCGTCGGGACGGAACAGGTAGATGTGGGGACGGCGCTTGTAGCGCTTGCTGGCGCTGTCGCCGCCATAGTAGCGGTTGCGACGGTCCTGACGCTGTGCCTCGCGCTCCTGCTCGGCGGCAATGCGGGTGGCCTCCTCCTGGGTGTTGAGGCGCTGGCGGTGCTGTGACATGCCGTCTACGCGGTCGATGCCGAAGCCTGTGGCCAGGATGGTGACCTTGACCTTCTTGCCCAGCTCGGGGTCGGTGGCGAGTCCCCACTTGATTTCGAAGTCGTTGCCGAACCTGCTCATGAACTCGTTGACATCGTTCATCTCTTCCATCATCAGGGAGTCCTTGCCGTCCTTGCCGCCGGCAAAGGTGATGGAGAGCAGAATCTTCTTGGAGTTGAAGACGTCGTTCTCGTTGAGCAGGGGTGAGTTGAGGGCGTCTTCAATGGCTTTTCGCACACGTCCCTCGCCTTCGCCGTAACCGGTAGACATGATGGCTACGCCTCCGTCCTTGAGGACGGTCTTGACGTCGTTGAAGTCGAGATTGATGAGTCCGTGTACGGTGATAATCTCGGCAATGGACTTGGCGGCTACGCTTAGGGTATCGTCGGCCTTGCCGAAGGCGTCGAGCACGGTGAGCTCGGGATATATCTCGCGCAGGCGCTCGTTGTTGATGACCAGCAGGGCGTCGACATGCTTGTTCATCTCCTCCACGCCGTCGAGTGCCTGGTCAATCTTACGGTCACCCTCGAAACGGAAGGGGATGGTGACGATGCCCACGGTCAGGATGCCCATCTCCTTGGACACACGGGCAATAACGGGTGCAGCACCGGTGCCGGTGCCGCCGCCCATGCCGGCGGTGATGAAGGCCATGCGGGTGCCGTCGTTGAACATCTTCTTGATATCCTCCAGGCTCTCCTCGGCGGCAGCCCGCGCCTTTTCGGGACGGTTGCCGGCCCCTAGTCCTTCCTTGCCTAACTGCAGGTGTACGGGTACGGGTGAGTCGTTGAGTGCCTGATTGTCAGTATTACAGAGCACAAAGGTTACGTCGTGTATGCCTTCGCGGTACATATGGTTGACGGCATTGCCGCCGCCGCCGCCTACGCCGACTACCTTGATGATGCTATTCTCTCTTTCGGGCTCGCCAAAGTCGAGCAATACATTGTTGTCCATCATAAAAATCAGTCCTCCTTTTTTATTCTTCTTCTTCAATCATTTTCTCACCAAACTTCTTCAGGCCCTTAAAGGCTTTGTTCCAGAAGGAGTTCTCCTTCTTGCGCTGAGCCTCCTCACGAGCCTTGGCCTCGGCCTCCTCGCGGGCTTTGCGCTCTTCTTCCTCCTTCTTGCGCTGGGCTTCCTCCTCAGCACGGCGAATCTCCTCCTGAGTGCGGACGACACCAGCTGGCGTCTCCGTTGCCTGACGGGCGCGACGCTGTTCTGGAGTCTCTGCCTGGGCAGGACGCTGGGGGGCGAAAAGATCGACATTGGGATTGATCTCGCCTCCGGCGCAGTTGATCTCGCCTTTTGTCAACAGTCCCAGCACGGTGTTCATCATTGCATCGTGTGCCGTAATCTCAGGAATGGTAGAGATGATGGTCTGGGTAACGAACTTGGCAATGCGTATTTTCTCGATGTGGGTATAGTTCACGAAGGCTTTCTCTATATTCTTCATGTTAGAGCCTCCGCCTGTCAGGATAATACCACCCAGAAGCTTGTCACAGTATTCCTCGGGCACCTGACACCAAACGTTGGCAACAATTTCCTCAAGACGTCCCTCAACTATCTCGATGAACTTGCGTACCTCGACCTGACGGTCCTGGTCGATAGAGTACTTCATGTTGTTGTCAATATCGTTATTGTCAGTATAAGCCGAGGCGTACTTGAGTTTCATCTTCTCGGCATCACCCTCCTCCATCTGGAGTGAGGCAATGTCCTTGGTGATGTTGTTGGAGCCCAAGGGAATAACTGCCAGATGGCGCAGAATGTTCTTCGAGTAGACGCTGACCGTAGTGGTATCGGCACCCAAGTCGACCAAGGCACAGCCCGAACGGCGCTCGGCCTCGGTCAGCACGCTGTCAGCCAGTGCCAACGGAGCCAGATACATCTCGGCCACATTGATGCCTGCCGCCTCGAAACACTTGTTGAGGTTCTTGTAGAACGACTTGCGCTGCAGGATGTTCAGGAAGTTTCCCTCAATATGTGAGCACTGGATGCCAACGGGGTCAAGCTGATACTGTGAGTCAACCTTGTACTCCTGAACTGCAGCATCGAGAATCTCCTGGTCAGGATACTTCATATTACGGTTGTCATCCATCAGTTCGATGACCATATCCTGTGTGACGAGTGTCTCACCGGTCAGGTCCTTCGAAATAAGATTGCGAACAGAGCGGATAGACTGTCCGCCCACACCTACATACACCTGTGTGATAGCCGTCTTGAGTTGTTTCTCAAGGCGGTTGACGATGCTGGTGAGGCACTGGGCAGTCTTGTCGATATTGTAAACCACACCCTTGCGGATACAGGCAGAAGCGTCCTCCTTGACACAGGCAAGCACCTGAATGCTGCCGTCAAGGTTCTTCTTGCCAGCGATACCGGTCATCTTGGATGACCCCAGTTCAATTGCTACGATAAAATCCTTTGGCATCTTGTTACGTCTTTATTTTATTTTTACTCTTTTACTCTTCTTACAGATAATCTGGTTGTCAAACTCCACGCTGATATAGGAATACTTGTTCCATCCAGCCTGTGAAAGTCCGTATTTATAGAACTTTTCCAGCCTGTCGAACTTACGACTGAGTCCGGTAGGCTGTCCGAGATAGACAATATGGTCACCCACACGGGGTATCATCTCGATGGTGCCGTCGCTGAGCACATGAATCTGCTCAGCCTGACAGAACCAGAGTTTGTGCTTGATGAGGAAATTGCCCACACGGCTCAGCACCTTCTGGGCATAGTTCTTCGTGATGGCACCTGTGGCAATGACCATGTCGCTGACATATTGTGTATTGGGCATGATGTTTCCGTAGGTATCGACATAATAGTCGTCACCGTTGTCAGCCTTCACACGGATGACGGGCAGGCGCTGTGACAGGTTGATGTTGACGCGACCGGTCTGGGTCTTGTAGCATTGCGCTGTCTCTACAAACGGGTTCTGAAGCAGCATTTCCTCTATCTTACGCCCCTCCACCTGGTCAATGGGATCGCCTAAGGGATAGAGCTGCGTACGAATCAGTTGGGTCTTTACCTCGTCGGCATTGAGGAATCCGCGAACAGGGCCCTCCTGAATGTTGATATTGACTTCGGAGCACACGTTATTGAGCTCGTCAGGGCGATTGAACGCCGTGACAGCCAATAGGAGATAGGTAGCGATAGCAATGTCTGCCACAATGATAGCCGATTTTTTCCAGTCGATGCTCACGATGATAATATCTATTTTTACAGTTTACTCTTCAGCAATTCGGTCATCTGGGGTACCTGATTGTCCAGGTCGCCGGCTCCCAGCACGATGAGCACATCGAAGGAACGGCTCTTGACGAGATCCAGCACCTGGCTCTTGTTGACGAGCTGCTTCTCGATGCCCGGACGCAGGTTGTCGTAGATGAGCTGTGAGGTAACCCCCTCAATGGGTTGCTCACGAGCGGGATATATTTCTGTCAGGATGACCTCGTCCAACAGGCTCAGCGCGTCGGCAAAGTCGCGGTAGAAGTCACGCGTGCGGGTGTAGAGGTGAGGCTGGAAGATGGCCGTGACGTGGCGGTTCTTATACAGCTCACGAATGCTGCGTGCACTCTGGTAGATTTCTTTCGGATGATGTGCATAGTCGCTGAGGAACACCAGACGGTCGGTCTTGATCTTGAAGTCGAAACGGCGCTCCACTCCTTCGTAGGTTTTCAGCCCCTGACTCAGCTCCTCGGCAGTACAGCCAGCCAACTGAGCCATAGCCATGGCAGCAATGCCGTTCTCGATGTTAATGGGTACGGGCTGACCTAACTCCACATTCCGGACGGTCTCGATGGGCGAGATGAAGTCGAACGTAATCTCACCGTTGTCAATACGGATGTTCTCGGCATGGAAGTCGCCCTCGGCCAGTGCATAGTCGTAACGGCGCACGCCGCTGGGCAGATGCTCTTGCATCTCCAGATCGCGGTGGATGATGAGTGCTCCTTCGGGCTGGATAAGCTCTGTGTAGTGGCGGAAACTCTCCAGATAGGCTTCCTTGGTGCCATAGATGTCCAAATGGTCTGGGTCTGTAGCCGTAATAACCGTCATATAGGGTGACAGCCAATGGAACGAACGGTCGAACTCATCAGCCTCGATGACCACGTAATCGCTATCAGAGAGAATATAGTTGGTACCATAGTTCTTGGAGATACCTCCCAAGAAGGCGTTGCAGTCGAGATGGCTCTGGTGCATGATGTGAGCACACATGGTTGACGTCGTGGTCTTGCCATGAGTACCGGCGACACAGAGACCCTTATGCTGGCGCGTCAAGGTTCCCAGCACCTGGGCTCGCTTCTGGATATCGAAGCCTTCCTTGCGGAAATACTGCAGTTCCTGATGATCGTCAGGGATGGCAGGTGTATAGATGACCTGACAGGTGGTTGGCTGGCGACAGGCTTCCGGAATTAGGCTGACATTCTCTTCATAGTGAATCATCATGCCTTCCTGCTCCAGCTGGCGGGTGAGCGTGCTGGGTGTCTTATCGTAACCGGCTACGACGAGTCCCTTCTTCAGAAAATAGCGGGCAATGGCACTCATGCCGATGCCTCCGGCTCCTACGAAATAGACTGCTTTGATATCCTTAATTTCCATTGTTTGCTAATTTTAATACTTCTTTGGCAATAATCTCTGCTGAAGACGGCAAAGCCATCTTGAGTATGTTCTCGTGCAAGCTCTGCAGCTTGGCATCGTCGTTAACCGTGTCAATGGCCAAGGGGAGCAACAGCTGAGGGGCCTCTGCATCCTTGACATAGAGGGCAGCCTGCTTGTTGACCAGAGCCAGTGCATTCTTGGTCTGATGGTCTTCGGCCACATTAGGACTGGGCACCAGAATGACGGGTTTGCCCAACAGACAGAACTCGCTGATGGAACCGGCACCGGCACGGCTTACCACTACGTCGGCAGCCTTGTAGGCAGCTCCCATGTCGCTGATGAAGTCGGTGACCACCAGATTGTCGGGTTTGCCTTCTTCCTTTTCCAGACGTTCCATAATCTTGTCGTAATAGTATTTGCCTGTCTGCCAGACAAACTGTACTTCGCTATTGCGAATCTGGTCAAGATGAGTCATGACACTCTCGTTGAGCGTGCGGGCTCCCAGGCTGCCGCCGACTATGAGTACGGTCTTCTTGGAAGCATCCAAGCCGAAAGCACGCAAGGCATCAGCCTTGGACACGGTGGTATCGAGCAACTGCTGACGGACAGGATTGCCGGTCAACATAATTTTGTCCTTAGGGAAGAAGCGCTCCATACCCTCGTAGGCCACACAAATCTTTGCGGCTTTCTTAGCCAGCAGCTTATTGGTAACGCCGGCATAAGAGTTCTGTTCCTGCAACAGACAGGGGATGCCGGCAGCAGCGGCCATATTCAGCGTCGGACCGCTGGCATAGCCACCCACCCCCACAGCAACCTGCGGACGGAAGTCCTTGATGATTTTACGGGCCATGCGCTGGCTCTTCCATATCTTGTAGAGTACCTTGATATTCTTCAGCAAGTTCTTGCGGTCAAAACCCTGAATGGGCAGACCCTTGATTTCATAGCCTGCAGCCGGCACGCGCTGCATCTCCATACGCCCTAAGGCTCCCACAAACAGAATCTTGGCATCTGGTTGCATTTGCTTGATGGCATTGGCAATAGAAACAGCCGGAAAGATGTGTCCTCCCGTACCGCCTCCGCTGATGATAACCCTTAATTCGTTACTCATGATGATACCTATTTTCTTCGTTTTCTATATTAGCTTGCAAATTTACTACTTTTTATTGAATTTAAGCCACATTTGAACTTAATTCTTTTTCTCTTTTCATTTTTGCTGAACGGCTGACGCTCAGAATGGTCCCGATATAGGCACAATTGATAATTGTCGACGTACCGCCTTTGGAAATGAGTGGCAAGGGCTGACCGGTAACAGGGGCCAGTCCGACAGCCACCATCATGTTGAAGGTAGCCTGTACCACGAGCAGCAATCCCAAACCCATAGCCAGAAAAGCGGGGAAATTGTTCTCGCATTGCGAAGCGATACGGGCACAACGATAGAGCAGGATAATATATAGGAATACTACAAAGGAAGCCCCTAAAAGGCCCAGTTCTTCAATGACAATGGCAAAGATGAAATCAGAAAAAGCCTGTGCCAGAAAGTCACGTTCAACCGATTTACCTGGTCCCTTACCCACAACACCGCTGGACACGATGGCAATGTTTGCATGTGCTACCTGAGCATCTTTATCCAAATCATAATCCTGAGGCGCCACATCGTCCTTGCCGAACTTAAGAATACGCGCCTTCCAAGTATCAGCACGGTGGAGCAGTTTTTCTATCTTGCTCTTCTTCTTGGGCTGTTCCAGTTGTTCTGTCTTAGTCAACTGTTTATTGTCTTCCTCTACGGTATTATCATGGCCGACAATCATGACCATAGCTACAGCAAAAACTACCATAAACACCAATACGCCCACCAGTTTCCCCATCTGACGTAAAGGTACAAGGCCGATGAACATCATCAGAATGACGACACCGAAAAGCAGGGCTGCCGTCGACAAATTCTCCACGCCAATCATAGCACACGTAGGTATGGTAATCCACAATATCCACTTAAATGCCTGACGGTCTGCACCATTCTCACGCTGCATAGCAGCCAGTATCTGTGCTACGGCCAGGACAACAGTGCCTTTGGCAATTTCCGACGGTTGGATGGTAAACGGCCCGATACGTATCCATCGGGAAGCATCATTCGCACTCTCACCGCCACCCAATATGACAATGAACAACATTAAGCCCGTAATGAGCAATAAGAAAGGAGTCAGCAACTTGAAATAACGACAGGGAATGTTTAGGGTAATGATGGCAACCACCACACCGGTAACTATTGTGAAAGCATGGTAGGCAATAGGACCGATGTAGTTCTGGCTCTTATAGGTCAGTCCGCTGGAAGCCGAGAAGACTTCCACAATACTGATCATGCAGAGGAAGAAGAACACCATCCAGATGACCTTGTCGCCTTTGAAGATTCTGCCTATTTTCTTGTTCATTTACAGATTTCTTGCTAATTCCTTAAATTGTTCACCACGGTCTTCCATATTCTTGAAGAGGTCAAACGAGGCACAGCAGGGTGAGAGCAACACGGTCATGCCCGGCTCAGCCAGCTCGTAACAGGCCTGGACACACTCTTTCATGGAGTGGGTGTCGCGAACGGGGATACCCAACTGGTCGAAATTGTCGTGTAGCTTCTGGTTGTCAGCTCCTAAATAGACCAGTCCGGCACACTTCTCCTTGACCAGCGGTATAATAGGAGCATAGTCGTTACCCTTGTCCTTACCGCCAATGATAAGTATGGTTTTGGTCTTCATGGACTCCAGGGCATACCAGCAAGCGTCCACGTTAGTAGCCTTTGAGTCGTTGATGTATTGTACGCCGCGGACGGTACATACCTTCTCCAGACGGTGCTCGACACCGGGGAAGTCGCTGAGTGACTTACGGATGACCTCCTTCTTGATGCCTGCGATGTTAGAGGCGATACCGGCAGCCAGTGAGTTGTAGATATTATGTTTACCCGTCAGACTCAATGACTCCTGTTCCATATTAAATGGCTCCGGCTGTTCTATTTTGTATTGGCCTTCCTCGATGTAACCGATACTACCTTTTTCCTTCAACTCAGAGAACGGGTACTGAATAGCTTGAATGTTATACTTCTCCAGTTCTCCCTTGATGACGGGATCATCATTCCAATAGATGAAAGCGTCCTCCGAAGTCTGATTCTGAATGATTCGCATCTTGGCATCAACATAGTTCTGCATCTTGAAGTCATAGCGATCCAGATGGTCAGGCGTGATGTTAAGCAACACAGCGATGTTGGCACGGAAGTCGTACATATTGTCGAGCTGGAAAGAACTGAGCTCGATGATGTAGTATTCGTGCGGTTCCTCTGCCACCTGCAATGCCAGCGAGTTGCCGATATTGCCGGCCAATCCAGCATCATAGCCTGCAGCCTTGAAAATATGGTAAATCAGGCTCGTGGTGGTAGTCTTACCATTAGAGCCGGTAATGCAAATCATCTTCGAGTCCGTATAACGACCTGCAAACTCTATCTCACTGATGATATGGATGCCCTTCTCCTTGATTTTGACAATCATAGGAGCAGTATCGGGAATACCTGGACTCTTGATAATCTCGTCGGCATTCAGGATTTTCTCCTCAGTATGGAGACCTTCCTCCCAAGCTATCTGATGGTCGTCCATCAGTTTCTTATACTTTTCCTTAATCTTCGACATATCCGAGACGAACACGTCGAATCCTTGTTTCTTGGCCAGGACAGCAGCTCCTGCACCACTCTCGCCGGCTCCTAATATTACTATTCTACTCATCTTTTCTCTTCGTTATCTTATCTTGAGTGTTATAATCGTTAATGCAGCCAATATGATGGTCACTATCCAGAAACGGATGGTAATCTTGGACTCATGGAACGGACGGTGAGGCCAGCCCTTCAGAATATAGGTGCTGGTCTGGTCGAGTTGTGAATCCAAACGGCGGAAAGTATCGTGGATAGGTGTTGCACGGAACACGCGAACACGTTTGCCTCTACGCTTCTGCAACTTGAACCACTGGGTCTGTATGATGACGCTCAGGCTTTCAATGAAGAAGATGCCACACAACAAGGGAAGCATCAATTCCTTATGGATAATGAGGGCACAGACACCAATGATGCCACCAATGGTCAGTGAACCCGTATCGCCCATGAAAATCTGGGCAGGGAAGGCATTGTACCACAGGAAACCTATCATGGCACCGATGAAGGCACTCAAGAACACGACTAACTCCTGACTGCCGGGGATATACATAATATCGAAGTAGGCCGCATAGACAATGTGCGACGATATATAGGCAAAAATGAGCAAGGCCACACCAATGATAGCAGAGTTACCTGCACACATACCGTCCATGCCGTCATTGAGGTTGGCACCATTCGAGACTGCGGTCACTACAATGATGGTCATGATGACAAAGAGTATCCAGCCTGCAGCCACCTTATACTCACCAAGGAATGACATCACACTGGAGTAGTTCAGATTGTGGTTCTTGATGAATGGAATAGTAGTCTGCAGTGACTTGACGGCTTTTGGGTTATGCTTGATAACCACCTCTTGGTTCTGCTGAGCCTCTGAAATATTCTCACGGACTACAGCGTCAGGACTCAACCAGAGTGTCAGACCGACGATGAAGCCGATTGACACCTGACCGATAATCTTATAGATACCTTTCAGACCATCCTTGTTCTTACGGAATATCTTGATATAGTCGTCCATGAAACCCAGAAAGCCCAGCCATATCGTCGTGATAATCATGAGCAACATATAGATGTTCCTGATTCGTCCCAGCAGGATTACCGGCACCAGAATGCTCACAATGATGATGATGCCACCCATGGTGGGAACACCTTTCTTTTGTTCGCCAAAGGGGTCGATGCTGGGATCACGTGCTGTCTCTGAGATGTTGCGACGTTTCATCCATTTGATGAAGTACTCACCAAACCAGGCAGAAATCAGCAGCGACATGATGAGTGCCAACAGCGAGCGGAATGATATGTACGACCAGATGTGGGAACCCGGAATATCGTATTGCTCTAAGAAACGGAAGATGTAATACAGCATGTTTTTTGTCGTTATTACGTTGTTTCGATATTTCGATGTCTCGATATTATTCGTTAAAGATTTCTCTCACTACCTCACGGTCGTCAAAATGATGCTTGACGCCCTTGATTTCCTGATAGTCCTCATGTCCCTTGCCGGCGATAAGGATGACATCACCTTTCTGGGCCAACATAACAGCCGTCTTAATCGCTTCCTTCCGGTCGGCTATAGAGACTACTTTCTTCATCTGCTTGGCATCCAAACCAGCCAGCATATCGTTGATGATATCCTGAGGTTCCTCGAAACGGGGATTATCAGAAGTAATGATGACACGATCGCTCTGCTTGACAGCCTCCTGGGCCATTAACGGACGTTTGCCTTTGTCACGGTTGCCGCCAGCACCGCAAACAGTAATTACTTGCCCACCCTTGCCGTCAAGCACCTCGTGAATGGCATTGAGCACATTCTCCAAAGCGTCGGGAGTGTGGGCATAATCAACAATAGCCGTAACACCTTCTTCTGAGCGGATTGGTTCCAACCGGCCAGCCACACTCTTCAGCGTACTCAGTATGACAAGAATATCCTCTGGTTTCTTGCCCAGCATGACGGCAGCCCCATAGACGGCCAACAGATTGGATACATTGAACTTGCCGATAAATTGCACACCCACTTCACGGCCGTCAATCTCCAGATACATGCCCTCGAAGTGACATTCAATGATGCGGGCACGGAAGTCAGCCATAGAGCGCGTGGAGTAGGTTTTCACCGTTGCCTTGGTGTTCTGCACCATCACGCTACCGTTCTTGTCGTCGGCATTGGTAATGGCAAAGGCATCCTTGTCCAGCCCGTCGAAGAAGGCTTTCTTGGCGTCTCGATAGTTCTCGAAAGTCTTATGATAGTCCAGATGGTCACGCGTCAGATTGGTGAACAATCCTCCCGCAAACTTCAGCCCGCCAATACGCTTTTGTGCTATCGCATGGCTGGAGCACTCCATAAAGGCATATTCACAACCCGCCTCCACCATGCGGCTGAGTAGATGGTTCAGTTCTATGGGGTCAGGCGTCGTATGATCGGCAGGAACGGCTTCGTCTTCAATATAGTTGCAAACGGTAGACAGCAAACCGCACTTGTGGCCAAACTTGCGGAACATATTATATAATAAGGTAGCGATGGTGGTCTTACCGTTGGTACCTGTTACCCCGACCAATTTCAAATGGCGTGAAGGCTCTCCATAGAAGACGGTAGCTACGGGGCCTACGGTTTCTTCGGTAGAAGATACCTGCACATAGGTCACACCGTCTTGACACTCTTCTGGTACATCCTCACAGAGAATGGCTACGGCTCCCATTTCCAGGGCCTTAGGAATGAAACGATGCCCATCCGTCTGGGTTCCTTTGATGGCCACAAACAGATGTCCCTTCCCAATCTTGCGCGAGTCAATGTTAACACCAGTAATGTCAGCCTCTACATTGCCGATAACACTGATGGGATTCACATACTTCAGCAGTTCACTTAGTTTCATATATACCTTATTATTATATTAATTGAGTTCTATTCCAAAGTCAATATGCACTCACTCCCCTTCACAATCTCCTTGCCCGCAGGGTAGCTCTGCTTCCTAACCATGCCACGCCCGTGAAGTTTCACCTTCAAGCCACGAGTTTCTAACATATAGACCGCATCTTTGGCACCCATACCTGTTACATCGGGGGCGACGTCCTGACGATACTTCGCATCCTGGGGCATACGCTTGTTCACGCCCAACTGGTTCAACACTTGGTTGGCATATTTTGAGTTGCCGGTCTTGACATCGGGAATGGTCACCGAGTACTCATCATGGGCATCCTCCACACTCATTTTGAGGTTACGGGCCATCACTCCTTCTGCAATATGATGGAAAACGACACCACTCATTCCACCACCGGAAGCAGGCAGACCTGACTTCTTGATACACACGATACAAGAATAACGTGGATTATCTGCAGGGAAATAACCAGCAAACGAGAGCCAATAGCGGGTAATACCTGAGTGATAGCTGCCATACTGGTCAGCCACCTGGGCCGTACCCGTCTTTCCTGCTACCTTGAATAACTTCGAGCCAGCCTTACGACCCAAACCCTGACTGACCACATGCTCCAGAATGGTCTGCATGGTCTTCAGTGCCTTAGGTCTCGCAATCTGACGCTTCAGTACCACTGGTTCAAACTCTTTGATGACCTCGCCATCCTTGAGCACCTGCTTGACAAACCGCGGCTGCATCATCTTGCCATTATTGGCAATCGCATTATAGAAAGCCACCGTGTTGATAGGTGCTATCTGGGTCTCATAGCCAATGGACATCCACGGCAGTGTGGTCTTACTCCAATACTTCGACCGGTCAGTGGTCTTGGTGTCCGGCATACGGATATACGGTGAATGATAACCCACCAACGGGAGTTTCAGGTCTTCATGGATACCGACGCGGTAGAGTCCCTTGACGTAGCGTTCCGGATTGCTGCCATAACACTTGTCTATCACGTAGCTGACGCCTATGTTCGAACTGACTTCCAAGGCACGGGCCACATTGATGTCCTGATAACCACCGCGACGCCAGTTGTGGTCCTTCATCGGACGGCCGTGCATCTCCATCACACCACTGCCCGTATGAATCACGAAATTGGTGTCTACCACCTCGTCGTCCAAAGCGACCAGAAATGAGGCTACCTTGAATACCGAACCTGGTTCACAACGATAGCTGATGGCAGAGTTCACACCCTCAATATACCGTCCGTCCTCATTTCTCAACAGATTGACGATGGCCTTGACATCACCGGTTTCCACCTCCATCAGGATTGCCACACCCATTTCACCGTTCACCTCTTTCAGTTCGTCAAGCAGGGCACGCTCTGCCAAGTCCTGCATATTCACGTCAATGGTGGTCACAATGTCACACCCGTCAATAGGCAGGGTGACAGGGATGTTCATATACTTGTTCAGCACCTTGCGACGGCCCGTGATACCCGGCGTCCCACGGAGGATGGAGTCATAGGAGAGTTCCAAGCCAAAATAGGCAGAGTCCTTGGCGCCGTAGAGGCCTCCAACGGTACGCTGTGCCAGCGAACCAAACGGGCGGTTTCTGGAGTTGAACTCCTCCTCATGGAAACCACTCTTATATTTAGGCATATTCAAGAATGGCAGCTGTCTGACTTCCATATAGGTATTGTAGTTGATACGTCGGGGCCAGATAGCCCAGTGGCGAGCTCCCACCGATCCGTTCTTGTTGACCTTGTGCCGACCTGCTTCCAGATGCTGTTTGAACTCAGCCGCCGTACGCTGAGGGAATATCCTGTTGAGCCCTTCACAGATGCTGTCAACCTTATCCAGCCACAGCGAGTCGTTTTCAAAGGCTGCACCCTGAAAGTCCATAAAAATTTTGTATTCAGGTATCGAGGTAGCCATCAGCTGTCCGTCACAACTGAGAATGTTGCCACGAGTGGGTTTCACGCTGACTGAGTCACGCTTCAGTCGGTCAGCCACCTCCGTCCAGTATTGCTTTTTGGCCGTCATAATGTAGAGAGCCTTACCAATGACGGCAAAACCAATGAGTGTCATGACGATAGCTATCGCCATGTAGCGCGGCATTACTTTCTCGTTGTTAAACTTGCTCATTCTTTACTCCACTTATTCGGGTACTTCTATTATATAAGGTGGCTGGTCTGCCCGATGCAGCAGTGAATCCTGATTTTGTTTGAGTATATCCAACACATGGCTCTCACGGCATTTCTCCGTCAAGGTACTGGACGACGAGAGTGCCTTGAATTTAGCGTCCATCAGGTCTCTCTCCAACTTGTCGATGGCAATCATGTCCTGCTGACACTGGTAACGGAAAGCCACATAGACAATAGCGAAAGCCACTATGAGCACAAACAACCAAATCTGCGAGCGCACCACATCAGTAGTCAGCAAGTCGCCACCCAGAATCGTGCGTAGAGTCAACTGGCTGGAAGGCTTAGGGTCTTCCTCGCTGGCCGTCTCCCTGAGTCTCTGAAGTGTCTCCTTCAGTTTCTCGTCTTTCGACTCTGTCTTTTCTTGCTTCTTTTCTTCTTGTAATTCTATCTTCTCTTCTTCCATGTGGCTATACCTTTTCTGCTATCCTAAGTTTGGCACTGCGACTACGGGGGTTGCGCTGCTGTTCGTCGTCACTGGGTGTCGTCAGCTTGTTCACTAAACGGAATGGTGACGTGATACGACCGTAGAAGTCCTGTTCAACACGCCCTTCCACATTACCGGCTTTCATCATATTCTTCACGATGCGGTCTTCCAGCGAGTGATAAGTAATGATGCTGAGCCGTCCGCCCATGCCGAGCAGCCAAGTAGCGCCCTTCAACATATCCCGCAAAGCGTCCATCTCGTGGTTGACCTCTATACGGAGGGCTTGATACACCCGCGCTAAGTCTTTCTTCTCACGCTCCGAACGCATCAGTGGTTCTACCACCTCGCCCAGATCAGCCGTAGTCCGCACTGGCTTTTCTTTCCGATAGTCGACAATAGCCTTAGCCAGCCGGCGACCACTCTTCAGTTCACCGTACAGATAAAACACATCGGCCAACTGTTCTTCCGTATAGTTGTTCAACACGTCAGCAGCCGTCTGTCCGGCTCTTTTGTTCATACGCATGTCCAGTGGTGCATCAAAACGGAAAGAGAAGCCGCGCGTCTCGTCGTCGAAATGATGACTCGACACTCCGAGGTCACCCAACAACCCGTTGATTTGTTCTACACCATAGTAGCGCATCCATTGTGCGATATACCTAAAGTTGCTCCTGACAAAGGTAAATCTGTCATCTGCAACTATATTTTTCTCCGCATCGGCATCCTGGTCAAAGCTATACAAATGCCCCTTCCTGCCCAGCCGTGAGAGAATCTCCCTGGAATGACCACCACCACCGAAAGTGACGTCTACATAAACACCGTCGGGCTGGATATCCAGCCCATCGACACTCTCCTTCAGGAGTACAGGAACGTGATATGTGTCGGCCGTTGTCATAGCGTTTCACCTCCCATCAGTTCTTCAAGGGCCTGCCCGAATTCCTCTGCTGTCATCTGCTGTTCTTCAGCCTTCTGAACACTCCAGATTTCAATGGTATCACCCATTCCCGTAAACTTAATGTCTTGTTCGATATTTGCCATACGCTGATAGCGCTTAGGAATCAGGAAACGCCCATTGCCATCCAGCATCAGTACCTCAACCTCGGAGACAAACTTGCGGAACACTTCCTGTTGCTGTTTGTTCCATCGGTTCAACTTCGAGCGCATCAAGTCCATCTGTTCGTTCCACACGCTTTCAGGATAGAGCACCAGACAAGGCTGAAACACATCCTTGCGCAACACCAAGCGCTCCTCTCCCCCGGCTTGTAGCACCTTACGAAAGGCTGCAGGCAGGAAGGCACGTCCCTTAGTGTCCATTTTGGCTTCTATATTCCCTAAAAAACGCATGTGTACTTATTTCTTTTTTGCTTTTGGGTGCAAAGATAATCATTTCCCCCCACAATCCCCCACTTTTCTCCACTTTTTTTAGTGAATATTCTTTAAAAGTCAGATTTTGCACATTTTTTCCTAAAAAGTGCATCCGTTTCCCGAACTTTTCATTAACTTTGCACGTGGTTTGTGAAAAAACGAGAGAATTTATGGTTCAAATGACAGAAAAAACGATAGACATTGACTACATTCTGCATAGCAAGATGGGGGATAAGGCCAAGTGGGTGCCCCGCCCGCTTATCAGCTGGCTGAAGCACATTGTCCATCAGGATGAAGTTAACCAATTTCTGTGGGAATCTCGCGACAAGACAGGCACCGACTGGCTGGAAGAGTGTGTACGCTATCTGCGCATGACATTGGTAATCAAAGGACGGGAGAACCTGCCCGACCCACAGGATGGAAAACTATACACCTTTGTTTCCAATCACCCTCTTGGTGGAGAAGACGGTGTTGCTTTGGGGGCCATCATTGGACGTCACTACGACTCACGCTTCCGCTATCTGGTCAATGACCTGCTCATGAACCTGCCAGGACTGGCTCCCCTCTGCATACCCATCAACAAGACAGGACGCCAAAGCCGAAACT
>Ga0256407_10007227_pt1 | contig 16818 bp, 7 predicted proteins | sample RumenRJG_04DNA_FD_193489 | JGI IMG/M metagenome (GOLD analysis project Ga0256407, IMG submission 193489) | Bovine rumen microbial communities from Lethbridge, Alberta, Canada - RJG_04 | ecosystem: Host-associated > Mammals > Digestive system > Stomach > Rumen | place: Canada: Alberta | collected...
CTTTTTATTACTTTTTTTAATATTTTTTTTATCATCTTCATCACTTTCTTCACTTTCAATTTTTTTCTTTTTATTGCTTTTTTCAATATTTTTTTTATCATCTTCATCACTTTCTTCACTTTCATCTCTTTTAATTTTCTTCCCTAATTTTTTATCATCAACATTATTTTTTTTTTCATCATTAATTTTCTCAATAACCTTTTTCATAACATCAACATTTTTCCTAGGTTTTTCCCCATTATCTAAAAAATTTAATCTTTCCTCAATTTGTTTTTTTAACTCAACACCAAAATCATTAAATCTATCATTAGAAAAATAATCAATTCTAGCGCACATAGCAATTTTATTAGCTAAATATCTAGAAATTTTTCCTTTATTTTTAAGTTTAGCTTTACCAATAAAAGTAGAATGAAATAATAAACCATATTTTGGTGTTTTACTTCTTGTTTTCAAAGCTCTAAAAAGTGCTTTTTCAGCACCTAAAATTTGAATTGTTGAAGCAGGATATTTTGCTAATGCATTAAGAGAACCTGCATGTGAAATTAAACGAGCTGCTACCATTTCTCCTACTAATTCACTTGTATTTGGTGCTAATTTTCTCATTTTTTCTTTTAAATAATTTGTTAAATTTTCACGATATCTAATTAATTGTTCTACTTTTTCTGAGAAATATCTTATATTAAGTAAATCACTTTCACTTATTTCTGAACCCATTGATATTGTTGCTGAATCTATTATGGCTTTTGATATTTCTGGATCTAATGTTATTTCATCTAATTTTTCTTTTAATTCTTCTTTATTATTTAATAAATTTTTCCTTTCTTGAATTAATTTTACTATTCTAACATAAAGATAATTATCACTTATTATTTTTGATAATTCAGGAAAATGCCATCCATACCATTCTTTAATTCTCATACAAAATGAATTAATATCTTTATCTAAAAGATCAATTAAAGCAATTGATTGTACAACAGGTTTATCTTGTCTATTAACATCAAACATACATTTCATTCTTGAATAAGCATGAGCAAGACCTAATTCTGATTTAGTTATATCATTATCATTTATTTGTAAAAATTTATCTATATGTTGTCTAATTGCACGAGATACTTCTATTAAAAAATCACCTACTACTATATCAATTTTTAATGCTGATGATATTTGCTTTGCAAAATCTTTATTTACTGTACCTAATTTTGCTCCTTTTTTAGAAGGGAAATTTGTTTTCAAAAATGATTTTAATATATCTGATACTACTTCATCATTAACATCTTTTGCATTTTCTAATGCTTCTTCAGATGTTTTAAAAGGAAGAAAATTTACCTTTTTTATTATTTGAGATACTTTTTTATAATCCATTATTGATGATTGAAATTCTTTTGAATTTTGACTTATTTCCTCATATTCTTTAATTTCAAATAATGCATAACCTAAAGAACATTCATAAAGGAAATATATTGACATAAATTTAAGTTAATAAGATAAATAAATTTAATGAATTAATGATAAATAATAAAATATATAATTATTTTTAAATTAATAATATTATTTAATAAGATTTTTATATTAACTTATTAATTGATAGTTTTCAATTGTTTCTGGTAAATTTATATATCCTTCAATTCTTGGATCAGTTGATGATGATATAGGAATATTACTTTGCATATTTGCTTTTGCTATAAAAATAATTGATAATAAAATTAATGAAAGTAATACTAATATATAAACTGTTGTTTTAATATAATGAGCTCTTTCATTTTTTTTTTGCATATGTTCTTTTACTTTCTTTTCTTTTTTGTCATGGTGATTTTTTACATTTTTTTGATGAAAAATTACATTGGTTCTTTCATCATTATTATTTATTTCTTTTTCATGATATTTATTTAATTTAATTTTAGATATTTTATTGCCTATTTCAGGTTTATTATTTTTTAAAAGATTTGGGATTATGGAAACATTCATAATACATAATATAATAAAAATAAATGGAATCCAAAATTTTTTTATTTGAATTTTTACTATTTCATTTTTTTCAATTTTACTTATCATAGAAAATATTTATAGAATTTTATTTAATATTTAATTTATTTAAATGGGATGTTTTTATTGTATAAAAATTACAATAACAATAATAGTTATATTACTTATTATATGTTTATTTGAATTTGGTTTATTTCAATTTTTTGATTGGATATTAGAAAAATGTATACAATTAAATAATCCATCTAAATTTTTATTTCCATTATTAGGATGTATTTTATTGAATTATTTATTAATAAGAGCATTAGCTATTCAATGTCTTTATCAATGGCAATTTCCAATTCAAATATTTAATATATATAGTGAATCAAGAAGATCTGCAAATAATTTAAGAAGTTGTTTTAAAAGATTAAAATATTCATTATTAACTTTAGGAGATCCATCTGGAGTTCTTATTAAAGGAGAAATTGAAAATATTAAATCAAGTTTTTCAATCATTGATTCATTAAAAAGTTCTTATGAAGATTGTATGAGAAAATTTGGAAAAATATCATCATATCAGAATGAATTTTATCAATATTTAATTAAATTATATTCTCAAATGGAAATATCAGGATTTAGAGAATATTTTAACAAATTTGAAATAGTAAAAATGAATTCAAGAATAAAATGTGATTGGCAACAGAATAAACATAATATATTAGATTCAAATAAAAAATTAGAAATGTCAAAAATGATATTAACAATAAATTTTATATTAGAAATATTTGATAATTATATTTTAGATAATCAATTTTTTTTTTCATGGAAATATTTTAAAACTGTATTATTTAATGATACATTTGGAGATTTAAATTATATGAAAAGTGAATTTTATAAAAAATTTAAAGAATACAAAATAGAAGAATTTAATGAAGGAAATATAAATTATTGTATTATATCTGATAAAGAAATTGAAAAAGAAAATAGAAAACTTTTCTTTTTTTGTGGTCCAAATGGAGGACCATATGAAATAATATCAGAAAAAAAAATAAAATTTTATTTAGATAGAGGAATAGATGTTTTATTATGGAATTATAGAGGATATGGATTTTCAAAAGGAAGAGCTTCATTTAGAAAATGTAAAAATGATGTTTTGAAAGTTTTTGATTCAGGAATAACAAAACATCAATATAATATGATTGCTGTTGGTGGTTATTCAATTGGTGGTGTTGCTGCTACTCATTTAGCAGTTAATAGAAGAATTGATGTTTTAATTTCTGATAGAAATTTTGCTTCTATAAGTAAAATTGCTTATTGTTTTTCTTTTGGAAAAATATTAAAATTTTTATCATATTTTTTTTTAATTAATAATAATAATACTATTGATAATTTTATTAATCCATTTAATCCTAATTGTTTTAAGATTATTTTATGTTCTTCTTCTGATGAAATAATTAAAAGCAATAGTTCAATTAAAACTAATTCTATTATTAAAATAATGAATTCTTGTGTTAAAATTAGAAATTCTGAAATAGTTAATGCTGAAGATATTTTAGATTTAATTTTCTCGAAAGAACAAAAAGAATCATTTATTAAAAGTTTTATTTTTGTTTGTGATTATTATTTTTCTAAGAAAAAAAATAATAAAATATTTGAAGATTTTGAATCTTTTGGTGAAGAAAAAGAACTTTTAATTGAGGATAATATTAATAATAATGATAATCAAATAATTGATAGACATTTATTTAATTTTTTTGAACCATTTTATAATGTTTGTTCTGATGATATAAATGATCTTTCCACTAAAAATTATTCTTATAGAAAAAAATCTATTTTTGTAAGAGATTTTTTTACTAATTTTATTTTATGGGGAGTTCAATATAAAAGATTTTTAAATCCAAAAAAACAAAAAAACAATCAAAAAGATTTAGCTTTTTATAATGAAAATTGTAAACAAATTTTAATATCATGTGAAAGAGAATTATATGCAATTAAAACATCATCAATTGTTAAAAATGAATTAATAAATAATATTATTCTATTAGATGATTTAATGTCTATTTTTATTCAAAAGTTAGATGAATTAGAAGTTATTAATTCTAATAAAATTGAAAATAATAAAGAAATAAATCATTTTGTAGAAAATCAATTAAGTCATTCTTCAAGTTATTTAAGTAATGAATTTGAAGATGTTCATGATAATTATTCACAATTTTGTAAAGATTTTAATGAAAAGAAAAAAAAATTAAAATTAATTAAAATTTCATGTGGACATAATGGATTAATGAATGATGATGAATATAATCAATATGAAATTTATTTAACAGAAAGTAAATTTATTGATTAGTAGTAATTATTATTCATTAAAAATTTATAAATTTTTTTTTATAAATAAATGAATTTTTTAATTAATTTTTTTTCAAAATAATTTAAGTTTAAATGTATAGAAATAAGAGTGGACCAAATATTTTTCATAATAATTATTTTCAATTGAAAACTAATAATTTGAGTTCAATAATAGCACCAAATAGAGTTAATACAGTGAATTTTTTAAAATTTCAACCGAGAATAAAAATAACAAAAAAAAATTTAAATGATTTATCAAATTCAATTATTGCAGATGAATTTTATAATAATCAAAACAATAATATAAATTATAGAAATTATAAAACTTATACTTTATTTAATAATAAAAATATTAAAAGACATAGAAAAAATAAAACATCATCAAGTTTAGATAGATTATTAACAAATTTAAAAAATGAAATATTTGAAATGTCACAAAGTATTCTTAATGAAAAAAATCAAAATTCTCATTATGAAATAAATGATATTAATTATTATCAACGTAATAATTTTAAACAAAAATTAAATGATAATAAAATTCCCAAAAATTTTATATCTTTAAAATCTAATATTCTATTAAATAAAAAATCATATATTCCTTTTAATAAAACAATTAATAAAAATACATTGAATAATTCTTTTATAATAAATGATTTAAAAGATGAGAAAATAAATTCATTAATAAATGAAAATGATTTATTAGAAAGGAAATTAAAAATGTCAAATGGTTTATTACCTGAATTAATTGAAAAAGCTTCTAAATATGAAAAAATGTATGATGATTTAAAAAAAGAAACAATGAAAAAAAGTGAAAAGGAAATAGAAAATAATAATAATAATATTAATAATAATAATATTAATACTTTTCAAGAAAGTAATATTGGAACTTTAACAAATGAATTAAATGAAATTTTAGGTAATGATGAAGAAGTTAAAAAATCAATTGATACTATTTTAAAAAATTCTTCAAATCAAAATTTTAAAAATATTAATTTTCAAAATACAGAAAATGGTGCTTCTAATAAAATAAAAATATTAGAAATTCAAAATTATAATTTTGATATTATATCAGAAAAAGGAATTTCTTATCACAAAGAAATTTTAAACTCACAATGTGAAATTATTGAATTAAGAAAAAAAATAAATGATATAAATGAACAATATAAAAATGAAATTGAGAATTTAAAAAATGAAAAAGAAAATATTGAACAAGAAAAAGAACAATATGAAAAAAATATTATTGAGTTAAGAAATTCTCTTGATAATATGAAAAATCAAAATATAACTTTTAATAATGAAAATAATAGAAATGAAATAATTGATGAATTAAATAAACAACTTGAAGAATTAAAAAAAAAAAATTCTGATTTATTAAATGAAATAGAAAATAATAATCAAAATAAGAATTTATATGAGAATTTAAAAAATGAATTAAATTTAAAAAATAATGAATTTAAATTAAAAGAAAATCAATATAAGGAAAAAATATCCCAATTGGAATTAAAAAATAATAAAATAAAATTAAATCAAAATGAATTTAAAAATTATAAAATAAGCAAAAATGAAAATTTAAAAATTTTAAATTCAAAAAAAGAAAATGATGAAATAATAAAACAATATGAAAATATTTTAAAAACAAAAGAACAAGAAATAAAAGAATTAAAGGAAAAAAATAATAATTTAATGAAAGAATTAAATGAAGAAGAAGAAAGTGAGAATGAATATATAAAAGAAATTGATGAAGATGATATTGAAACAATGAAAATGACTATTGATAATTTAAGAGAATTAGTTTCAGAAAAAGAAAAAGAAATTCAATATTTAAAATCAATGGCTGAAAGTCAAAATGAAAGTATACAGTCAAATAATACACAAGATAAAATTAAAAAATATAAAATGGAACTTGAAAATTGTAAATTACAATTTCAAGCAGAAATGGAACAAAATAATTTATTAAAACAAGAAATAAAAAGATTAACAAATAAAGAAAAATAAATAATATAATTTTTTTTAACACATATTATAAATAAAATTTAAAATTTAAAAAATTTAAAAAAAATATATCATTATATAAATAAATAAATATTAAAAATCTTTCATTAATAAAAATAAAACTTATAAAAATGAAAATTCCCTTAATTTTCATTTATATATTTATAACATTTATAACAATAACCAAATCAGTAAAGGAGACAAAATTAAATACAGATACACGTATAGAGGGAATTGAACCTAATAGTGGTCCAACACATGGAGAAACTCGTGTATTAGTTCGTTTAAAAAATTTCAATCAAGAACTTATACCTGAATATCCACATCCAAATTGTCGTTTTGGTTCAGTAACTTATACTGTTAATGCAACTTATGTAAGATGTTCTCCTCATCCTAGAAAAGTTGGTGAAAGAGAACCTACTCAAGCAGAAAGAACTGAAGTTTGTATTCAATGTGAAAATTCTAAACCTCATAATGAAGATATTGTTCCTTTTACTGTCTCTTTATTAGGTGATTTTACTGATACTTTAAATAGTGTCCCTTTTAGATATTATATTAATCCAACTGTTATTTGGATTTATCCTAGATATGGTCCTAAGGATGGTGGTACTTTAGTTGAAGTTTATGGTAAAGATTTTTTAAATTATGATCAAAATTTAAGATGTGCTTTTGGTTCTAGAGAAGTTAAAGCTAAATATATTAATGAAAATAAAATTGAATGTGTTTCACCTAAATCAGATGTTATTCAAAAAAAATTACCTTTTTCTGTATCTTTTAATAATCAACAAAATTCTAAAGAAGATATTCCTTATGTTTATTATGAAACACCAACTGTTTTTAGATTAGAACCAAATAGAGGACCTGATACAGGTGGTACTCTTGTAAATATTAGAGGTCAAAATTTTAATCCAATGGTTGAAATTGAAGATATCGATAATCATAATGATACTTTTTGTGTATTTATTTTTAGTTCAGGTGCAAGAGAACAACAACAAGCAAATGTAATATCATCAACAGAAGTTGAATGTATATCACCACCATCTTTTGAAGATAGAGAAGTTCCAGTAGAAATAACATTAAATACAAGAGAATGGACAAATGATAATACATTATTTTATTATTATCATCCACCATATATTTATTCAATTAATCCTAATATTGGTCCTATAAGTGGAGGTACAAATGTTTCTATTATAGGAAGTAATTTTGAAGATACTGGATTTGTACAATGTCAATTTGGAGATAAAGTTGTAGAAGGAGAATTTATTAACAATAATAAATTAGCTTGTGTTAGTCCTCCTGTTGAAAAGCCTGCAACTGTTAATTTAAAAGTTGCTGTTAGACCTGATGAATTTTCAAGTGGTGTTAATACAAAATTTAGATATTATGCAACACCTGTTATTGATCATATTGAACCTATGTGTGGTCCAGAAAGAGGTTTTACTCAAGTTACTGTTTATGGTAAAGATTTTCCTGTTGGTTATTCTAATGAAGTAAAATGTGTTTTTAATAGAACTATATTTACAAATGCTACTGTTATGGATGAAAACACTATTAAATGTGATTCACCTTCTGTGTTAAATGCAGATAATATAAATGAAAATAATATCACATTTGCTAATTTAGAAATTAGTTTAAATCAAGAAGATTTTAATGGACCAGAACAAAAGTTTTATTATTATGTATCACCATATATTTCAAGTGTTAGTCCAATATTTGGTCCAATTGAAGGAGGAACTGATGTGAATATTACTGGAGGAGTTTTTAATCAAGAAGGTGCATGTAATGTTACAGTAAGATTTGCAACTTATCAAGTTAAACCTGAATTAGATAATATAGGAAGTGATTTAATTAAAGTAAAATCCCCACAAGCAAATTTAACAGGAAGTGTTGTTGTACAAGTTGCATTAAATGGTCAACAATTTGAAAAAGATATAACTATTAATTATAGAGATAAAGAAAATACATTTTATTATTATAAATGTCCAATGACTGTTGAAATTACGCCTCAACATGGTCCTAAAATTGGAGGTACTGAAATTACATTATATGGAATAGGATATCTTGAACCTTATTTTGCACTTTCTAAAGAAGGAAATAGTAAAATTAATCAATACCAAGATTTAGAAAGAAAAATTTATTATCGTTTTATTGATGCATATGATGATGAAATAATATTTGGTGATACTCAATATATTGTCATTACTGGAAGTAATACTCAAAAAATAAAATTACAAACTCCTTCTATTCAAAAACAATCACCAGGGAATGATGAAATTGAAACAAAAGTTCAAATTTCTTATAATGGAGCAGATTTTTGTACATATAATCAAACATTCACTTTTTTCCAAATGCCAAATATATTAGAAATTTCTCCTAAATTTGCTCCTTTAAAATCTGCAAAAACTCAAAAAATAAAATTAACTCTTGATAATTATTACGTAAGTGAAGGAGAGTCACCAGATAATTTAAAATGTAAATATAAATCAACTTCACAAGGAACAAATAAAATATTTATAGAAAATGCAGAATATAAAGGACCAAATGAAATAGAATGTGAAACACCTAATGTAAACACTCCAGAATCATTTACAGTTGAAGCATCTTTTAATGATGGAGATGATTATACAAATAATAATCATAATTTTACATTTTATGACCCATATATTATAAGTGTTGAGCCACAAATGGTTTCATCAAAAGGAGGAACAAATTTAACTATTCATGGTTTTGGTTTTGCTGATTCAGGAGATGAGTTAAAAGCACTTTTTGGTAGTTCATCTGATGAAAATCAAACATTATATTGTGATGGTGAAAGATGTATTGAAGATGCAAAATATATTGATAGTAATACAATTACAACTATTACTAAACCTAAAAATATAATAACTTATAATGATGGTACACCTCTTGATAATGAAAGATTTCCAGTTGAAGCATCTGTTTATAATGATGATTTTACCAATAATCATATTACTATTTTTTATTATGAAGAACCAAATGTAGTTACAGATTTAATGAGTTTCCCTTCTGAAAAAATGAATATTACTGAAGAAGAAAAAGAAGATTTAAATAATATTTTACTTAAATCAATACCTTGTAATATTGATACTTTTATTCCAGTACCAATTGATTCAAGTGAAATTTCTCAATATTTTAAACAAGTAGAACCATTTGTAAATTATACATGTAAATATGAAATGGAAACAGGTGAAGAAAAAGTAGTAGACGGAGTATATACTTCATATCCTTTAAATAATACTGCAAGAAATTTATTTTTATGTCAATCACCAAAATTTGATAGTTTAACTGGTAAATCATTACTTAAAGTTTCAATTAATGGATATGATTATAGTAAAGATGGTTATGAATTACAATTAACAGATCCAATAAATATATATAAAGTAGAACCACCTTGTGGTCCAGTTCAAGGTGAAACACAAGTATCTATTTATGGTTCAGGATTTGAAGAATCTAAAGATTATGTATTTAAATGGGGACCACAAAACTTAGTTCCAATGGATCAAAATGATTTTCTTGATATAATAAATCCTGCACAAACAAGTCCTATAATTTTAAATAATCCTCATATAAATAATAAGGAAATTGCTAGTAAATTTGAAGTAAGAAAATTAGGAGTTGAATCACCACCTGCACCTGATTATATGAAAACAAGAGGTGGTCCAGATTATGTTAGTGTCAGTAAAATAAACTTCCTTCCTTTAGATGAATTTTTAAAAGATTATTATGCAAATAATTATATTCATACAAACTTTGAATATTATTATTATCATCAAGTTTATGTAGAAGGTTTTTCACCTAAAGGTTCTGTAGTTACAGGAGGAGCAAATGTTTCAGTAATTGGTGCTTGGTTTGATTATAAACCAGAATATGGAGTTGAACCATATTGTCATTTTGGTGAAAAAAAAGTAAAAGGAATTTTCCATGATACAGTAAGAATTAGTTGTACTTCACCACCTTATGAACATTCAAATGTAAAAGTACCTTTTGGAGTTTCTCTTAATGGTAATGATGTTTTTTATACTGAAAAACCCTTTGCTTATTATAATGATTTTAGAAATGCTAAATTTAATAAAGTTGTTCCAACATCTGGACCTGATACTGGAGGTACTTCAATTAAAATTTATGGTACAAATTTCACTAGTATGGTTGATGAAAGTGATTTTCAATGTGTATTTGAACCACATCAAAATAATACTGGTATGGTTAAAAAAAAAGCACCTGCTGCTTTAAGAGAATTTGATAATACTTCATATATTCAATGTAGTACTCCTGGTGGTTGGATTAGTGGAACTCAAGCTGATATTAAAATTACTTTTGATGGTCAAAATGAAATGGATACTGGACAAGATTTTTACTTTTATAAAATTAATGATATTATACCTAGAAGTGGTCCAAATACTGGAGAAGGAGATATTAATATAATTGGAGGAGGATTCCAAGATTCTGAAAAAGTCAAATTCAAAATGGATAAAACATTTTATACTCCTTTAAATATTACTAATAGAAAAATAACATGTGATATGCCAGCAAAAGATGGTTATATAGGTTATGTTGATATGGGATTAACATTAAATGGTATTGATTCAAATGATTATAAAGATGGATTTTATTATTATGAACAACCAATTGTAGATTCAGTTTATCCAACTACTGCACCAAGTAAAGGAGAAGCAAAAATAGTTGTACATGGTAAAAAATTCAGAGATGATTTTCGTGGTTCAAATCTTGGATGTAAAGTCAATGAATATTATGGAAAAGGAATATTAAAATCATCTGAAGAAATGGAATGTATATTTGAAAAATTACCACAAGCACCAAATGAATATACAAAAAAAGATGATAATACAAAAGTTAAAACATCATTCCCACTTCAAATTGCATTAAATAATGTTTCATTTTCAGAACCAAATGATAGAACAAGAATAATTCCATATTCAGTAAATGAAATATTACCATCAAGTGGTCCAATTCAAGGAGGTACATTAATAACAGTTAAAGGAAGTGGATTTAATCCAGATAAAAATATTAGATGTCGTTTTGGTGTTCCAGGATATTTTGCTATTACAGAAGCTACATATGTAGATTATAATACATTAACATGTTTATCACCTTCAAATTATCAATTACCCCCAAGAGGAATGCTTCCATTTAGTGTTCCATTTGGTGTTGCAATGGAAGATGATGAATATAATCCATTTACTGAAACATCTCACTTTTTCTCATTTTATAGTCCACCTGAGGTAATATCATTAAGTGAAAAAGAAGTAAAAACAAATCAAGTAATACCACTTATGTTAAAAGCATCAAAAGAAAAAGATAAAACATTTACAACACCATCTGCAACAATAAATGAAGAAGAATATGTAATATTAAATAATAATGGAAGTGATAAATTAAAATCATCAAAAGTTTCAGTTAAATATCAACCAATATTATGTAGATTTGGTAGATTTGGAGTTACTGAAGCTGAATATTTAAATAGAACAAATATAAGATGTAATACACCAAAAATTGAAGATGATAGTGATATTGGTTATGAAGAAATTGATGTTGATGTTGGTGAAAATGGAGTTGATTTTGTAAAAGCTGGAAAATTAACAATGAAAGGACCAAATTCAGGAAAAATGATTTGGGTATATTTACTTATTATATTACTTATTGCTATTTTATTAATTGCCCTTATTGCTTTTATTATGGCTTATTGGAATAAAATTATATCTCAATATCAAGGTATAAATGCTAATCAAGGAGATGAACCTCATACTACAAATAAACATTTGAAATATTTAATTCAAAATAATCCTGATGATAATAATCCAATTGGTGGTGATGGATTTAATAATTATCCTTAAGAATTTTTTAATTTAATATTTATAAAATTTATAATTTTTTTTTTTTGAGAAATATTTTAAATTTTTCCAATTAATTAATTAATTTATTAATATTTATTAAAAATGCAAAACGATTTTCGAAAAATTTATTTAAGCCATGAAAATAAAAATAAGGAAATATCAATATTAAAAAAAAGACATAGAAGTGAAGATGTAAAATGGACTTTAGAAGAAGAATTTCTTTTTTTTGAAATACATAAAATATTTGGGAATAAATGGTCAAAATTTGCATTTTTTTTCCCAAATAAAAAAGTAAAAGAATTAAAAAACCATTTTCATGCTTGTTTAATAAAAACAGCAAGAAGAACTATTCATCAAAAATTTGAACCAGAATTTATTGAAATTGTTCGTTGTTTTTATTCAATAAATGCACTTTTAAATTTAATGAAAGAACCCGAAATTAATGATAAAAAAATAGAAGATATATCCACTTCAAATTCAATTGTTAAATTAAAAAAAGCAAAAATTAAAAATAAAAGAAAAGATAATAAATATAATCCTAAAAGATTAATATTTTCAGGAGAATTAACTATTGATATGTTAGTTAAATATCAAACTAAATTAGTTAAAGACGTTTTATTAAAAAAACCTGAAATTACATTATTTTTAAGTTCAAAGAATAAATTATTAAATTTTGAATTTGAAGAAGTTTCATGGCTTTTTTCAATTGTAATCAAAACTAAATTAATTTATAAATGTAAACAATATATTAAATATCAAAATATTAATAATGATAATTTAAAAATAGTCAGTGAATATATTAAAGATAATTCATGTTTTATAAATGAGAATTTTGAAGGTTATTGATATTAATTATTCAATTTGTCAGGGTATTTTTTTAATGTTATTGAACTTTTATTTTCTATGAATAAAATGTTTATAGAATTTGTATTTTATACAATTGATTTTATGTCTTTTAATATTTTATTATCATATAAAATTATTTATAAATAAATAAAATTTTAGTATTATATAATCACAAATATAATCATTATATAATTTAATCTATTTAATATAAAAAACATTAAAATGTTTTGTTTAATTTATCATAAAAAAACAATTTTTATAAATATATGAAATTTGCTTTTTAAAAAAATAATAAAATAATTTTAAATAGTTTTCAAATTCATAAAATTTATATATTAAAGATTTAATTTTTTATTTATAAATGGATGAATCAAAAAAAATGAATTTACATTCAACAAATTTTTCACATGCATCTTCAATTAAAAATCAATGTTCTTCTTGTGAAAATGATTTTAAATTTAAAACACTTTATTTAGCTAAATGTGCCCATGAAATAAAAAATATTTTTATTTCTATTTCTAGTTTTATTGAAAATAATAATATAATAATAAAACCAAGTAAAATTAATGATTTGGTAACTCCAGAAGAAAATATAGATTTTTTAAAATCATTATGTGATTTCGGAATGAATTTAATATTTGAAATTAATAAATTTGCTAAAAAACAATCTGGATTTAAAACTGAAAAAATTGAAGAATTTAACTTAATTGATTCTTTAAATTTTTGTTTAAAAATATTTCAATCAAGATGTGCATATGAAAAAAAGAAAATTGAAATAATTTCATGTTTTAAAATTCCAAAAACTAAAAAAATCAAATCTATAAATGAAATAAAATTAAAACAAGTAATAATAAATTTATTATCTAATTCATATAAATTTACATTAAAAGGATTTATTAAATTATCAGTTAAACAAATAAATGATAAAATAAGAATATTAATTTCTGATACAGGAGTTGGATTTAATAAAGATGAAATAGAAAAATTATGTTATCCTTTTATGGTTATTAATACAAATCAAAAATTAAATAAATATGGTTCTGGTTTAGGATTAAGTATAATTAAAGAAATATTAGAAGAAAATAATTCATCATTAAATATTAAAAGTAAAAAAGGAGAAGGTTCTGAATTTTATTTTGATTTAATTGATAATGATAATAATGTATTTGATCCATTTTCCTTTTTTGATAATTCAATTAAAGATATAATTAAAGATATTAATTCAGGAAAAAAAGATGATTGTTTTAATTCAAAAAAAAAAAAAATTTCTTCAAATAGTATTATACATGATAAAAATTATAAAAATAAAAGTTCTATTTTTATAAAAAAAATTTCAAATGAAAATATTAATAATTTAGACATTGTTAATAATAATAATTTATTATTAAATAATAATTTATTATCATTTAATAATCATGATCAAGGAAATAATTTAACAAGAAGTATGTGTGTTATAGGAGAAAATGAAATAAAAAAAAATAGAGAATTATATTTTAGAAAAACAAGCAATTTTAGAATATTAATATGTGATGATGATAATTTAAGTTCATTATCAACAAGAAATATAATAGTTAAATATTATAAAAGTCAAAATAAAGAAGCTTCATTACCAGAAATTTATTTTGCTCAAAATGGAATTGAATGTTTATATTCTGTTTATAATTCTTTTATAAGAGATGATCCAGTTGATTTATTATTAATTGATAAAAATATGCCTTTTATTGATGGAATTACTACAAGTACATTAATAAAAAATGTAATAGAATTAAGTAATATAAAAATTTATATTCTTAGTAGTGAAATTGTAAATTTAGATGATTGTAAAGTTGATGGCTATTATGATAAACCTCTCACAAATGAAGCATTGAATAAAATTTTGTTTGATGAATGAAGTTAAAAGTATAAATTAAAATAAATGTAATATATAAATTTATTTTATAATGAATGATAATGAAATTAATTGTACTAATTTCAGTTATATATAAATATATGGTAAATATTTTAAATTCTAATTTTTACTTTTTATTTTTTTATTATAAATAATTTTAAAAATTATTTATTCATATATATTTTATGTTTTATTAAATAATAATATAAAAAAATAAATTGAATTATTATAATAATATTATTAGTATAAATTATTCACTCTAATATTATAATAAATAAATATAATTTATGTTTTATTTATTAAAAAAATGATATTAAGTATTTAATGTCATTTCCCTTTTATATAATTTTTTAGACTTAAAAGGAATTTTTTGATTAACAATTCCATTCAAATTTTCTATTTTAGGTAAATTTGACTGACGTTTTAATAATTTATCACTTAAACTCCCAATAATATAATAAGAAGTAAATAATTTTTCTTCTGATAATACTTTAATTCTAATACCTATTAATTGTTGAATTATTGCATTTTTTTTTAAACAAAATTTATTTTTCAATATTGTAAAACAATTGATATTTTTTTTAAAAGTAAATTTTTTTGAAGGTGTTAATTTAATTTTTGAAATATTTATATCAGAAATATAATTATTATAATTATTATTAGTATTTAAATTAGAAATCTTATTTTGACTAGATGATATTATATTTTTATTATTTTGAGGAGTATTAGGAGTTTTAATAAAATTTGATAAATTCAAATTTGTAAATCCTCTTGTCGTTGTTCTTTTACCAAATTTTTCAGTTTTTTTATTAATATCATTAGATAAATCTTCAACTAAAGAGACTTCATGTATTGGATAATTTAAAAAATATCCTATTAACATAATTAATTTACTTATTCCACTTATACTTGCACAAATATCTTGAATTTTTTGATAAGTTCTATCATAAATACCAACTTGATTTTCCATCCAAAAATAAAAAGAACCATAAATTCCTGTGTTTTCTTGATTAATTGTTAATTTTTCATTTACATCAAAATTAAATGAACTTAAATAATGATTTTTTGTTAAAATTATACCAGTATGTGTATTTAATTTTAAAGGTTTTAAATTTAAATGATTAACTGTAAATGAAGATAAAACTATTTGATTACGAATTTTATTATAAAATTGAATTAAAGGATAATGATAATTTGTAACATCAATATAAGAATCTATAAAATAAATTGAAAAACTTAAACTTTGAAGAGCATATTTATCACTTAAATTAGATTCATAACAATTTGTTTTATTAATTTCTGAATGATTTTGACATCTTAATACAAAAATTCCATATGTATTTCCATTTAAATTTGAATTTCCATGTTTTAAAAGTGGATATTCAAAATTTCCATTATATTTACTTATTAATTCTTTAGTTGTTGCATTGTAAAATTTATCTATACATAATCCTTTTGAAAATGATATTGAATAATCATTTAAATATTTTTTTAAATTATTAATATCTGAATTAACACAAGGTGAATAAATCCAATGATTAAAATTTATTTGGGAATTATTTTCTAAAATTGTATTATATTCTTCATTAAATCCAATAATTGAAAATGTTCTATCATCATAATCAATATCTTCTTGTTCACCTGTTACAATAAAATGAAATATTCCAGTAGAATTAAAAGGAATTACTCCCGTATCTGATATATATTTATTATAAAAAAATGAAACTGGATTCATTTTTAATAAAAAATCAAGTGAAAATATTATTGATAATATTATTATAATTATATAAGCAAAAATTGTCAAAATCCCTGAAAAAGTAGAAGAATGACGATCATAATTTTTATAATATAAGGTTATTTCTGGAGATAAATAGTCACATGATTTTAACATATTTTAAGAAAATT
>Ga0256407_10007228_pt1 | contig 16818 bp, 14 predicted proteins | sample RumenRJG_04DNA_FD_193489 | JGI IMG/M metagenome (GOLD analysis project Ga0256407, IMG submission 193489) | Bovine rumen microbial communities from Lethbridge, Alberta, Canada - RJG_04 | ecosystem: Host-associated > Mammals > Digestive system > Stomach > Rumen | place: Canada: Alberta...
TACCGACCCTTCTGCGCCCATATATAACCACGAACTGGGCTTGATTGCGGTTGTATATCTCATGTAACTCCGCAATTTCTTTGTTTCTTCCGATGATTTTAGCCATAATATCAATTTTATTTCTCCGCAAAGGTACAAAAATATCATTTCGCGGAGAAATAAAACGGTGATTTTTTGTTTTAGCATGACAATTTAGCACAAAAACGGACTGATGGCTGCATATTCCTGGGCACCCATTCACTTAATCGCAGAATCTCACTCTACGCACAGATCGTTCATGGTGACTTGGCTTTGGATGTCGTCGGAATAGCCTCCGGGCTGGATGCCATAGGTGGTGATCATCGTCAAGTGTATGGCCTTCAATGTGAAGCTTATTATGCCGTTTTTCTTTTGGTCATTTCAAGGATAATGTGTACTTTTGCGCCAAACTCCCGAAAGGAAATGCGTCAAACTCCCGAAATAAGATACACCAAACTCCCGAACGAACTAATAAAACTTCATGTATATGGCTGATTACAAGGCAAGAATAGTAGATGCTCTGCTGGAGCGTAAATTAAAAGGCAAGGGCGCCGTACTGGTGGAAGGCGCCAAGTGGTGCGGAAAGACTACCACCGCTATGCGTAAAGCAAACAGTGTGCTCAAATTGGGCGATACTGGCGTGTTGCGTTCCAGCAGGCAACTTGCAGAGATGAACCCGTCACTGCTGCTGAAAGGAGACACACCTCGGCTGATCGATGAATGGCAGACGATACCGGCGCTGTGGGACAGTGTGCGGTCGGAGGTTGACGAACGCTCCGAACTAGGTCAGTTTATACTGACAGGTTCTGCTGTGCCAGTAAATGAGGATGAGATAGAGCATACGGGGACGGGGCGTATCACCAGGCTATTGATGCGTCCAATGAGCCTCTATGAGTCTGGAGAGTCGTCTGGCGAGATCAGCCTGGGCAACCTATTTGATGCTCCAAAGGAGATTTTTGCAGAAAACAAGATAGATATTGAGCAATTAGCCTACTTGACCTGTCGCGGTGGTTGGCCCCAGGCATCGCTGATGGAAGGTGACATTGCCCTGGATCAGGCATTGGACTATTACGACGCTGTGGTGCATTACGACATACAACGTGCTGACGGTGTGGATCGTGATCCAGAGCGCGTGAAACTGCTGATGAGGTCTTACGCGAGGCACCAGGGCGCGGCGGTGAACTACAGCGTCATCTGCGCCGACATGAGGGATAACGACAATGCCACTTTAAATGATGACACGGTGGCCTCCTACGTGAAGGCTTTGAAAAGGATCTTTGTCATTGAGGACATGAGGGCATGGAATCCCAACCTGCGCAGCAAGACGGCGATAAGGACGAGCGACACAAGGTATTTCACTGATCCCTCAATCGGTGTCGCTTCATTGGGTATTGGACCGGCAGATTTCCTGAATGACCTGAACACATTTGGCCTTTTCTTTGAGGCCCTGGCTGTGCGTGACCTTCGCGTGTTTGCTGATGTGCTTGACGGCGGCCTGTATCATTACAGGGACCGGAATGGACTGGAGTGTGATGCCGTCTTGCACCGCCGGAACGGAACATACGGCCTGATTGAGATCAAGTTGGGGGGAGACACGTTGATTGAGGAAGGCGCTACCAACTTGAAGTCACTCGCGGCGAAGATAGACACTACAAAAATGAAAGACCCATCATTCCTCATGGTGCTGACCGGTACAGGCGCATATGCATACAGACGGAAGGACGGTGTATATGTGGTCCCAATCGGATGTTTAAGGAACTGAGACGAAAAAAGAAGGCGAGACCGGCACCTCTTCGGTGTCAATCTCGTTAGCTTCTTTTCCAGACTCGCTGTCGGTTTAATTATGCCGTCTTGAGGGCACGGTCTCCTCGACAGGTGATAACGCCTGGTGATGGCGGTACTGGACGACTCTTCGCCGCCCAGTCCATACCATCGGGTTAATATTGTTGTCACCCCTCTCAGCCGCCAGGCTATTGATGTGTTGCCAGCGGTTCTCTCTCGGGGGCGTATTATTGTCTCTTGTATATAAGGGTTTCAAGGCTTGGGAAACGTAAAGATAAAATGACCATTATTGGGGCAAATTATGTACTCTTATTGCTGTTATAAGCGTTATTTGTTATAACTAACAGGGCTGTTATATTGTTATATCGTTGAATTACAAAGTGTTAACAATAACGGGATATAACATCTGGTTTTAGACATCTTCAGCCAATAATCAAGAGGCAATATGTCTTTAGGACTCATAAAAAACAGGAAAGGAAGTCGAAACAACTTCCTTTTCTGCTCGTTATAGTTGATGGTTCCTATACTCAAATCCGATTATTGATTTTCAATAACCTTCTAACCTTCATTGGATAGATATCATTTCCAAATTTATCCGTAAGGCGTCTGGTGATTTCAGCTTGGTTTTTAAGCCCACTATCCCATAATGCCAGAACATCACGTTCTATGAGTTTATCTGTATCCATAGATGGGTCAATGACCTGTTCAAGCCTGTCATTCTCTCGGATTTCCAGATTAAGCTTCATTTGGAATTTGTGCAAGAAACGCTCCATGCAGTAATTGGCAATATAGATAGCCATTTCACGAACGGAATCTTGTTTCTCTTGCTCGGTAATGTCCACATCAAAGATGTACAGAATGTGAAGAATCATCGCCGCCCTGAAGGCAATGGCTCCGATGCGATTACAGTTTTCACGTCGAGCAGGGTTATCTTCATCGTCAGCTTGCTTTTTCTGCTGTCTGATCCACTCGTCAATTCCATTATTGACGTAGTCAAGGTTGATATTGACTTCAGCGACGGCATGATCATTACCCTGACCGTCCGTTGTGAAACAATACATCTCACATAGATCATCAATGAAATCATGAATTTCACTGAGTCGGGCTCCATCAGGCAGATTCAGAGTGAAATCGTCATCGTTTTCAGGATTAGGCAGTACGGAAAAACAAATACGCTGAGGAGTTCCTGTCGTGAGCTGATTCTTTGTGAATGAGTCACAATCCAGCGGTGTCCCACTATAAACATAGTTGAGATATACTTTGAAGTAACCTGCTACAGAATTGCTAGCCATGTTGTTCTGGTATACAGGATCATTGTCAAAGGCGTACCTCAAATGCTCATAAGATAAACCACTTGATCCCTTGAGTGCTCGTGCAACATTCGAGATTTCCGGGTCAAACATGAACATATGCACCCCATGGTTGCCGGCTAATACTTGGTTAAACTTCGGTTTAGTGATAGTGATACCAATGTTTTGAACAATTTTCTTATCCAGGCCTTGGCTCAGCTTTACGTTATCTCGATCTATCAGACGTCTGAAAATGGTTTGATAGACCGTGTTGAACACGCTTTTACCAGAACCACTTTTCCCCTCGATCACTACCTGAAGGCTGGGCGAGTGCATTTTACCATCAAGGTATTTTGCTCTCACCTTCGAGGTCAGCGCGCCAAACATGCTCAATAACTGAAGCAGCATAGCATCTTGGTGACGATCAGGGACCCGCATGATAATATCAAGAAAGGGTTCAGGAAGATTGTTCGGCATGATGAACCTTTCATGGAACCGATCATACCACGACTTGGGTTTGTGAACCTCTTCCTCATGCTGTACCGGTTCCATTACCTCTTCGAATTTCATTTTTTCAACGTCACCTTCATTAGGCTGTGTTGCGCGCTTCGCAGGTAAACCAAAGAATCTTTCCAGCGCTTCTATTTTCGGCTCAAGGTGTTTTTTCATGAGGGCCTTAATTTTCTTGCGGCTAAGGAAGATACCAGCTGCTCCTACAATTAATGCACAAGTCAGCAAGATGATTTTGACAGTGTTACCATGTCCGCTAGCACAGAGCTTGCCAATCCTGATTAAAAAGCCATTTGGCAACTTGCTGAGAATGTTAGACAATGCATCCATCTCTTCTACAGAATTGGCTTTCAGGATAATATCTCCTTTCTTAATATAAAGAGAATCTTTCGCCATAGCATATCGGATTTGTGCCCATTAATGCTAATTCATTCAATGGTTTCATTTTGCGTAAGGACGGCGAAACCGCTCCGCCCGTGGTGGCAAGACCCTTGGTCTCCCAACCGCTCATCGCCACGATGATGCTCATAGTCATAATTAATTTTACTTTTTACTTTCTAGACATACTTTTCCAAATTATAAGCCCCTCGCCGTCAGACGGCTGCCCAGCAACGAGGGGCGTTGTTTATAATGATTTTTATTAGTTCTCGGTACTGTCGTCAATGCGCTGGTTGGCCTTCAATGCCATCTTCTCAACTACTTTTCCTGACTTGATGGCTTTCTGTTCTGCTCTCAGCTTAGCTGCTTTGATGGCATCCTTTTCGGCCTTTTTCTTTGCCTTTTCGGCTGCAACTTCTTCACTAGCCATGATGCGCTTGATCATCTCGTAAAGATAGCCGTTCTGTGGCTTATTTGCCTTTGCAGGACCAGCATTGATAATCTTATGCACTTTGTTGTCGATAGCGGCAAGCGTCTCTTCATTGACATCCTTTTGGTGTTGTCCAATGAAGCGATCAAAATCTTCGCTGAAATTCGCGATAAAGCTTTCAGCGCCTTCTATGGTGACACATGCATTCTCGTTTAGGGAAGCGAACACCCTAAAAGCATCTATAAATTGCATATGGGTCATGGCTTTATTAGCAAGCTTGTGCATTTTCTCCATGACAAGCTCGACAATCTTCAGGGTAGTGCTGGCATTTTTTTTGCAGTCGGGATTGAGCTGGCGAAAGCTGCGTAGAATTACCAATCCCATTTCTGCCTCCTCCTCATCACAGTAAGGCAGCTCACCGCAAGCTACCTTGGAACGGCGTACAGCGTCTTTCTTTCCACCACAGAGGACGGTTGTGTAAAACTTGTCACTGCATCCAGGATAAATCTCCTTAGCTCTCTTCTCATACTCAGCCAGGATGTCCTGCTTTTTCTCGACCTCGACGATTTGATGGCGGAGGGCTGAAGTGTCCCAATTCTTGTCGCAGCAATTGCGATCCTTGATGTCCTGAGCTATATCCTCGGGGCAGGGGACAATCATGACGTCGCAGTCGATATCCAGCTTTGTGCCAAGGCAGGCCGCAACGCGGTGTTGACCGTCAATGATAACCAATATCTTATCTAGATTAGCCGTTTCGAGGGTTAGGAGCTTACCGTCAAGACCGATGACGTCATATCCCATGAGCAAAGCGCACAAGGCTGAGCACATTGTTACATGTTGGGAAAAAGCCTTCTTGCCCTGAGAGCGGACATCTTTCATGAGCCTCTTAACATGCTTCTCGTTAACCTCGCGGTTCATCACGAAAGTCGCGATGATATAGCCCATGGCAAGGAGCTGCGAGAACTTATATGTGTAGCGCTCTTGCCTAATAGCACCTTTGCTCTCCATGTCAGCATGGAGCTTAGCACGAAACACACTGTCCTGGACGACAATATCAAGCTGTCTGTCGCCGGCAGTCATCTGTTCACCTACTTTACCCTCGCACGCGGGTACATTGTTTACACTCGTAGCTGCGTTGGCAGTTACTTCCTCGTTCAAGGCCTGAGCCTCGACATCGTTTTCGGACAAGCCGAAGTGTTTTGAGATTATGTTCTCCATAATGTTAATAATTGAATTATTTGATTTGTTTCTTTGAGTTCTTATTAATCTGCCAACGGCTGTCAACCTCGGCCAGTTGGAGAACCACGAGTTCTGGATCGAACAACAGGGTTTTGGCGCTGCGAATAATCGCCGGCTTACGGATGTCTCCTCTGGAAACTATCCGGCACGCCGTGGGTACAGAGCACTTCAAAAAGGCTGAGAGTTCTTTGTAGCCCCTCAAGAGTACCTTGGCACTAGTTGACGAGCTCTGACCTTCGCGTACATTATTAGAAGTCGCGGTTTCAGTTGCTCCCTGGATTAACAAGACAAGCTGTTCCCCGGTCATGTCAACCAATCTGGTTTTTAGTAATTTTTCTGTCATATTGTTCGTTTGTTTCTGTTTTACGGGGGCAAATTTAGACCTATTTCATAATGCTACAAAATATTAGTAAACAATTAGTTATGGCTAATTATTGCTAATTATTACTAATAAGAAATTAACGCTTTTTAACGGAATGCGCATCTATGAACCGGGTTTTTATATATCAAGAAGCAAGGCCGTTTCTCAAAAATGAATGCTTTGGTCCGCATTACTATCTCAAGTGCCGGTCAAGTGACTCTATTTGGTTTCAAGAAAAAGTATGGGTTGCGAAGATGAGTGACAATTAAAGAGGTGCGCGTTAGTATGTAGTTCATCTTTCTGCCATAGCCGTACCATGAGCAAAAATCATTTTAAACGTTGGTGTATGACATTGATATGGAGATGGTCAAGGGATTGTATTTGGAATGAGAGAAGCAGTGGGTAATCACACAAAAAAAGCGAGGTGCTAGCCTCGCTTCATAATGTATAGTGTACTCTCTTTACGGCTTAATGAAGTTCATGTCTCATCTTGATGAAATCCAACTTTGTCATATCTGGATTCTGTAATTTGGCTGCTTCATAATCCTCTGTGAATGATGTTACTCTATTAAATGCATTTTCAATTCTTGACTCATTGGATCTCATTGCACTTTGAAATAACTTCTTAAATTCCTCTCTGCTTCGCCCTTTTAAGAAAGGCCAAAAGAGGCACCACTCTTCTAATTCTCCATTATCAATCTGCCCTTTGTTAAAGTAGATGCTTCCCCTGGATATTTCTTTACCATCGACCACAATCTGATTATTGGCTGTGAATCTGGTTAGTCTTCCAAACATGAGAGTAACTATATTTGCATTTCTGCTGCCTTCTTTATTTGCAATGTTGTATTTAAGATGCTCCAAGGTGTTGTCAGGAATTGGGTCATCACACAAGCAGCATACATAGGCATCCTTGTTTTCAGCATCGATATATCCACGATAGATAAGATAGTCGATGAACATGCTTACGTAGCCTTTTTTATCGCTACTACATTGTTTATCTGCTTCTCTATTAAGCCCGTCAAATGGATTGTCGGTCATCTTGCTGTTTGAATCTTGTTTTGATTCCAATTCTGATGCACTGACATTCTCAGTTGGAACATTGCATATGGTTTCATCACTATGGCCCTGATTATTGTTTTCAAATGCTAATATCCTCCAAAAATCTTGAAATGATTTGTTATTAGGATATAGCTTGTCTAATTCGAACAATGCTTTATCGCAGTAATTTTTATATGGCTCTTGGGTAAAAATCGTATCAAAGTATCTTCTGTCTTCATGATGCAAAAGCTGTCTGTGTTTTTTATAAAAATAGGCAAAGTAACCAAGCGTTACGGGGCCATTAATGATATACTGTTCTATGATCTGAGGATCTATTGGAGTCGAGGATCTATTTAAAATCTTTGTAGAATTCGCAATCTTGAATTGAAATGCTGGTACGTGTCTTGCCAAGATCATAGTTCCATATTTAAAAGTCATTTCTAGTTCTTGATCTGTATTACTACTGAACACAAGGGAAACTATATATATAAAAGAAATAAAAGGATAAATACTGTCCAAAAATGATGCTATGCCGTTATTAATTTCTGATTTGAACAGATTCAAATCTGAAGTATGAATCGCATCTATAATTGACGAGTACTGCATAAGATTAATATCACCAGCCATTTTGAAGTACAGAAATATATTCTTTATTACAACTTCGGGCAACTTTTTAAATAAATTGAATATTTCTTCAATGGTATAGCTAGATTGGATAGTATCTTTTTCATTATCATCTGATAATCGACTTAACGTTTCAAGAACTAGCTGAACGTATTTGGGCTGATCATCAAAAAAAAGCAAATAGATGATAAGCAAGTCTACACGAGAATATATATCATAATAATAATAATTCTCAGCTAGTGTCTCAAAATAGCTATCAAACTCTTCATTACTTAAGCCTCTCGTTTGTTTTATAGTTAAAAAAGCATCTTTGCAGTTATCATAAAAATTGTCTTTTATTCTGCGAAAAGAAGATAATTGATATTCTTTTATTATGTCAAAGGGAATGGTGTCAATATCAACATTTTTACATTGATCCAATAATTCTTCGCATTGTTTTATTGTGTTTTTTATTTTTTCCTTGATATCAGAATCATGGTCTCCAACTGAATTAGTGGCTGAATGGCGTTTTTTTAAAATGTGATTTAGCACTGTTAGCAAAAAATCAAAATGAAGTACAAAATTTACATAATATATAGTATCAAGGGGTGCCTCAAGGGTTTGGTATTTGTCACGCTTTATTATTTCTTCAATGTCAGATTTATTAATGAACTTTTCTTCTTGCTCAAGTATTTCACAAAATGATAAAAAAATAGTGTCGATTACTTCTTTCAAATCTTGACCTGTTTTATTGTATAACCACGCCGCATATGAGATTAATGCTTTATCGAGTTCTAATACTCCAACAGAAATCAAGTCGAGTTTGCGGCGACGTTTTTCTTCTTTTTTGATTTCAGCCTCTAATTGCTGATATTCTTCACGAATTGCCATAGCGGATGTCAGTTTAATTGGTTATAGCTGTCTATTGTAAAATGTCCACCAAAAGTATGTACAAACTAAAGTTGAGCAAAGGTAAGAAATTCTTGACAAAAATGGGTGGTTTCAAAGTAGCATTGTGATATTTTTGTTGTTTAGTTGAGTGAAGCTATTGACAGCTCTAAATTGTGCCAAAAATGAGAAAGGGGGGAATACAAAGGGGGAATAAACTGCTAGTAAAAATTATAAGTCGCTGATTTTCAGCGACTTATTTTTGATTTTGTGGAGCTGGAGGGGTTTGAACCCTCGTCCAAACGTGGAACTAATAAGTTTTCTACATGCTTAGTCCTGGCTTGATTTTCGACCGACAGCAGGTCCAGAACAACCAACTGGCGGCTTATCCTCTAAATTTCAGACTTGGCCCGAGGCTTGCCTTGTCCTATCGCCGATATTGCTAGCACCACCGTGTCAACCCGCCTCGGCGCGAGGGCAGTTGGGTGATGTCTCGTCACTGCCCCTTGGGCAATGATAAAGCCGAACTTACTGTTCTTCGGTTAGGCAGCGAGAGCGTAGTTGTTTTCGCCATTTAAAATTGTCAATGACTGAGATTTAAGAGCCTAGCCATTATCGCTCTGCATGCTTGCTTACCACCTCTACACGCTGTCAAAGCCAGTCAGCCCCAATAGTATGTATCCGTGTAAACGGCGTGCAAAGGTACTACAATTTTTGTGCCAAGAGTTGGTTTTGGCGAAATTTTTTTTTAAAAAATGAGTGATTGGGTGGGGCGGGGTGGGGGTATCAGGCCTCGATGAGTTCGTGCCAGTAGGGGGATTCTGCTGGGATGAAGGCTCCGGACTGCAGGAACTCGTAGATGCGAAGGCATGCCCAGGCGTCGATGGCTGCATAGGACTGTTGTGCTTCGGTGAGTTGGGGCGCTTCCCAATTGGTGAGTTGCTGGGATTTGCTGATTTTTTGTCCGAAGAGTATGGCGTAGATCTTCTGCAGGCTGATGTCAGAGACTTGGTATTGCTTGACCATCTGCTGCAGTTCGATGAATCCTCGGGGCTGTATGGTGCTGTCGAGGCGGGCAATCTGGTGGAAGTCGTCGGTGGTGGATAAGCCTACCTTGATGATGGTTTTGTCCTGGAGGTATTGTTTGAGTGGTGCGGGTATGCCGGTCTTGTTGAGGCGGAAGAGGAAGGCGTCGGTGGGGGTGGATAGTTGCAGCAGTGCGATGCTGTGCCGCTCGCCGCGATGAAAACTGGGTCGAGTCTCGGTGTCGAACCCGGCGATGGGATGCGTGCGCAGGGCGTTGACGGCGCTCTTGACTTGCGATATGGCGCTAATCACGTGGATGCGACCGGGAAAGGTGACCCGTGGCATCTCGTTGATGGTGGCTTTGTCAATTGAAATGGTGTGCATGACGGGTGCAAAGGTAGTGATTTTGCACGAGTGGTGCAAGCCCTGTAGTGGTTTTTGGGCAGCACGCGGTCATCGTGGGGGGGTATCAGATGCGGTCGACTTGCTTGACACCCTTGACGCCTTGTATCTTCTTGATGAGGTCATCGAGCAGGCCGATGTCGCTGATGTTGACGCTAAGCAAGCCTTCGAACAGTCCGCCCTCGGCTTGGACGGAGATGCTTCGGAGCATGCAGTTGTCTGTCTTGTTGATTAGTGACGTGATAGATGAGACGATGCCGATGTCGTCGCGTCCCAGTACCTTAAGAGTGGCGACAAACTGGTTTCCTGCCTTGCCGGTCCAGCGTGTGCGGATGATGCGGTAGGGGTAATGCTGCTTGAGGTGGCGCAGGTTCTTGCAGTCGGTGCGGTGGATCTTGATGGCGCCGTCGCTGGCGATGAAGCCCTCGATGCGGTCGCCAAAGATCGGGTTGCAGCATCGTGACAGTTTGTAGTTGACGCCTTTGACGTCGTCCCCGATGGTGAGTATGTCGTCGGCTTGGCGTCTGTTGTCGGGTGCTGGTTGCTGCAGGACAAACTCCTCGGCTGTGCCCCTTGATGTGCCCTCGTTTTGCTTGGCTATCAAGGCCTCGTATTGTTCGACCACATCGGTGGGGTTGACTATACCCTCTTGGATGGCGGCATAGAATTCGGTGAGGGTTTTATAGCCCATCTTCTTGGTGACTCGGGCCAGAATGGCGTCGTCGGCTTCAATCTTGCGATTCTTGAACCGGCGTTCAAGCGTTTCTCGGGCGAGGCTGGCCTGTCTTGCTTGTCGCTCGTTGATGGCGTTTTTGATCTTGTTGCGTGCTCGGCTGGTGACGGCGATGTTGAGCCAGTCGAGGCGTGGTGTCTGTGTGGAGGAGGTGATGATCTCGACGGTGTCGCCGTTGCGCAGGCGGTAGTTGATTTTCTGATTCTTTCCGTCCACTTTGCCGCCCATGCAGGTGCTTCCCACCCTGGTGTGGATGTGGTAAGCAAAGTCGAGCAATGTGGCCCCCTGTGGCAGTCGGATGAGGTCGCCCTTGGGCGTGAAGACAAACACCTCGTTGTTGTAGAGGTTGGTGTCCATGTTGCGCATGAGGTTCATCTGTCCCTCTTGTCCGCTGGCCTCGAGCATCTCTCGCACCTCGTTCAGCCACTTGTCGACCTCGCCGTCGCTCTTGATGCCCTTGTACCGCCAGTGCGCGGCCACGCCACGCTCGGCCGTCTGGTCCATGCGTGTGCTTCGTATCTGCACCTCGACCCACTTGCCTCCAGGCCCGTAAACCGTGATGTGCAGTGACTCGTAGCCATTGCTCTTGGGTATGGTGATCCAGTCCTTGAAGCGGGAGGTGTTGGATTTGTAGATGTCGGTAACGATAGAGTAGGCGAGCCAGCAGGCGCGTTTCTCGTCTCGTGGCGTGGTGTCTAGAATGATGCGTATGGCAAACAGGTCGTAGATGCCGTTCAGGTCCACACCCTGCTTCTGCATCTTCTGCCAGATGCTGTTGATGGACTTGGTGCGTCCTTTGAGTTCGTATTTGAGCCCTTCGGCGCGTAGCCGCTCGTCGATGGGCTTGATGAAGTCTTCCACATAGCGGTCCCGTTCCTCCTTGGTCTCTTGCAGTCGCGTGGCGATTTGGGTAAACACCTTGCGGTTGAGGTATTTGAGGGATGTGTCCTCGAGTTCGTTTTTGATGGCGTACAGGCCGAGTTTGTGAGCCAGTGGGGCATAGAGGTAGCGGGACTCACTGGCTATCTCGCGTACGAATTGCTCGTTGGGATGATGGTTGATGGCGCGCATGAGTGCGAGTCGGTCGACGGTCATGATGAGGATGACGCGTATGTCCTCGGCAAACGATAGCAGGAGTTTGTGGAAGTTTTCGTTCTCGACTGCGGCATGCTTCTTGTACAGTGGAGCCACGTGCAGCAAGCCATGCACCACGCGTGCAATGTCTTCTCCAAAGATGCCCTTGACGCGTGCAACGTCAAGGTAGTCGCCTCGACACAGGTTGTAGATCATCGTGGCGATAACCATCGATCGGTCGGGCGCGATGCTGTCACAGAGGGTGAGTGCGGTGTGCAGGTGCCTGATCACGGGATTGAGCCCATACTGGTCGCGCTTGAAGACGCCGCCCTGGGTGATTCCGTCATGGATAAGGCGGTGCACAGTATTGATATCTTGACGCGTCAACTGGTCGCCTAATCTCTCGTTCAACCCTCTGACAAGTTGTATGAGTTGCGCTCGCTCATTGAGCGTGAAATAGTCTTGTGTTGTCACCATGCGGTATTTTTTTTGGCAAATTTAATCTTTTTGCTACAAATTGCTTGCATGGACGCCTATAAAAATATAATTTTGGGAAAAAATTTAATAAACACTATTTTGAGATATGTTGAATGAGAAAGATCTAGAAGTAATGGCCGGAAAGGGCATCAGCAAGGAGGCCGTTGAGGCCCAGGTCAAGCGGTTTGAGACGGGGTTCCCGTGGCTTAAACTGGAGGCTGCGGCGACGGTGGGCCATGGCATCACGCGATTAGATGCCAAGCAGCAGTCGCAATGCATCAAGTTGTGGAAAGAATTTCAGTCGGGAGGAGCGACGATCGAGAAGTTCCAGCCTGCGTCGGGTGCCGCTAGCCGCATGTTCAAGAACCTGTTTGCCTTTATCAACGAGGGGAAGGCTGCGCCTGAAACTGAATTTGAACGGCAGTTTTTTGAGGGCATCACCCAATTTGCCTTCTATCCTCAGTTAAACAAGGCTTGTGTGAACCTGTACAAGCGCAATGTGGAAGAACTCATGGCCGAAGGCCGCTATGCCGACGTGCTGCGTGCCTTGCTCTTGCCCGAAGGCATGAACTATGGCTCGCTGCCCAAAGCCCTGCTCAAGTTTCACCGCGCTGCCGCCGGCACGGTGCACACGCCCCTTGAGGAGCATCTCGAGGAGGGTGCCCAGTATGCTGCCGACAGCCGTCGGCGCGTGCGCATCCACTTCACCGTTTCGCCCGAACATCGAGCCGGGTTTGAGCGACTGATCAAGTCTAGAGTGCCTCTCATGGAGAAGGTGTGGGGCGTGAAGTATGACATCTCGTTGAGCGAGCAGAAGGCTTCGACCGACACGGTAGCGGTCAATATGGACAATACGCTCTATCGCGGTGCCGACGGTAATCTGCTGTTCCGCCCCGCCGGCCATGGCGCTCTGCTCGAGAACCTCAATGAACGTAGCGCCGATGTGGTGTTTATCAAGAATGTGGACAACGTGGTTCCCCTGCGCCTGCGCAGCGTGAGCACCCGTTATAAAAAGGTCATCGGCGGCTATCTGATTATGCTGCAGCGACAGATCAAGAAGTATCTGGAAGCGCTCGATAAGGGTGACGTCAAGAGCAGTGACCTCAAGGCGATGTTGCGTTACACCCGCCAGACGCTGTGCATTAGTGACAAGGCAACCGACAGCATGGACGATGCGGCCCTTGCCGCATGGCTGCGCGACAAACTGAACCGCCCCATTCGCGTGTGCGGTGTCGTCCCCAACGAGGGTGAGCCCGGAGGTGGCCCCTATCTGGCCTATAATACTGATGGCTCGTCATCGCCCCAGATACTTGAGTCGGCCCAGATCAATCCGGATGATCCCGCATCGGTCGAGATGATGAAGGGCGGCACGCACTTCAATCCTGTGGATCTGGTGTGCTACATCAAGGATTATAAGGGCATCAAGTTTGACCTGAAGAAGTTTGTTGACCGCGAGACGGGATTTATCAGTGTCAAGAGCAAAGACGGTGTCGACATCAAGGCGCTGGAACTGCCGGGCTTGTGGAATGGGTCGATGAGCGATTGGAACACGGCGTTTGTCGAGGTCCCCATCGAAACGTTCAATCCCGTTAAGACGGTTAATGACCTGCTGCGCAAAGCGCACCAGTGAGAACAGTGAACCGTTGATCAATGAAACTGAGGTACATTATATAGAGAAAATGAAGAAGATACTTTTGGTCGTGTTGCTGGCATTGGCTGCCTTTGGTGCCAATGCGCAGACCTATGAACCCGATACCGTCTATACCGTGCGGTCTATCGATCAGGATCAATTCAAGGACTTGATTGCCGACTGGGGCGCCCGTGACTGGAACATGGTGAGCCCGAGGCCCGTGGTTATCGATTTCTATGCCGACTGGTGCGGGCCCTGCAAGCGCCTTACACCTGTGTTGCGTGAGGTGTGCCAGTATTATCATGGAGAGGTAGACTTCTATCGCATCAATGTGGACGATAATCCCGACATCGCCAGCGTGTTTGAGATACGCAGCATTCCTTATCTGCTCATCTGCCCCCTCGACGGTGAGCCGATGAATGTCGTCGGCCTCTATCCTAAACAGGAATATATCCGGGTCATCGACCAAGCGTTGGGCCGCTGATTTGCCGGCGATTTTAAAAATAATCCGCTAAAAGCATTGCGGGGTGAAAAGTTTTTTGTAACTTTGCCCCGCTTTTTAGCGAAACATTTATTAATCAACTTATTTTTAACGATTTATGAACAAGTACGAAACCGTTTTCATTTTGACTCCCGTTTTGTCTGATGATCAGATGAAGGAAACGGTAGAAAAGTTCAAGCAGGTGCTCACCGACAATGGCGGCACTATTGAGAACGAAGAGAATTGGGGACTGCGCAAACTCGCATATCCCATCGAGAACAAGAACACTGGTTTTTACACCCTGATCGAGTTTAACGGTGAACCCACCATCGTTGCAAAGTTGGAAACCGCTTTCCGCCGCGATGAGAAGGTTATCCGTTTCCTCACCTTCCGTCTGGACAAGTACGCTGCAGAGTATGCTGTGAAGCGTCGCGCCGTACGCAAGGCTAAGCAGGAAGAGCGCGCTGCCCAGGAGGCTGCTGCTCAAGAGGCACCCGTTGCAGAAGAGGCTCCCAAGGCTGATGCACCCGCTGCCGAGGCTTAAAAAACCAACGAGTTAAACTTAATTTAGGAGGTAAAAAACAATGGCACAAGAAAACCAAAGGCCCAATAATCAGGGCGAAATCCGTTATCTGACTCCGCTGTCAGTTGACACCCGCAAGAAGAAATACTGCCGTTTCAAACGCAGTGGTATCAAGTACATCGACTACAAGGACCCCGAGTTCCTGAAGAAGTTCCTCAACGAGCAGGGCAAAATCCTGCCCCGTCGCATCACTGGCACCTCTCTGAAGTTCCAGCGCCGCGTGGCAAAGGCTGTTAAGCGTGCCCGTCATCTGGCATTGCTGCCCTATGTGACCGACTTGATGAAATAAACAACACGATTACACAAAGGAGGAAACAACTATGAAGATTATTTTGAAAGAAGATATCGTCAATCTTGGTTTCAAGAACGACGTTGTGGAAGTGAAGAACGGCTATGGCCGCAACTATCTCATCCCCGCAGGCAAGGCTATCCTGGCTACTCCCAGTGCGCTTAAGATCCACGCCGAGAATCTGCGTCAGCAGGCTCACAAGTTGGCAAAGGTGAAGGCCGATGCTGAAGAGGCTGCCAAGGCATTTGAGGGCGTATCGCTGACCATCCCCGTAAAGGTTAGCCCCACGGGCACTATCTACGGTTCGGTAGGCGCTGCTCAGATTCATGAGGCTCTGCTCGCTGCTGGTCACAATGTGGACCGCAAGATCGTCAGCGTGCATGAGAGCGTAAAGACCGTCGGCAAGTACAATGCTGTTGTGCGCTTGCACAAGGAGGTCGCTGTCGAGATCCCCTTTGAGGTGATCGCCGAGAACGCCGAGGAACTCGCTGCCGAGCGTGCCGCACGCAAGGCCGAGGAGGCTGCTCATCAGGCTGCTCTGGCTGCCGCCAAGGCTGCTGAGGAAGGCACCGAAGAGGCCACCGACGAGGCTACCGACGAGGCCGCTGAGGCTCCCGCTGCAGAGTAATAAAACAACATGATAACGATGAAGTCACCGGCCTTTCTCCACATGGTCGGTGGTTTTTTTTTATTACGGTTGTTGGTTGCCCTGCACATTCCTGTAACAGGCCAACTAACAACTAAGAACTAACAACTAAGAACTAACAACTAACAACTAACAACTAACAACTAACAACTAAGAACTAACAACTATGGTCAAGCATATAGTCATGTTTAAGTTGCAGGGAACCGACCAGGTGCGTCGTGATGCAGCCCTGCGTTTCAAGGCCGCGCTGGATGCACTCCCCGAGCAGATCGACGTGCTGCAGAGTATCGAGGTTGCCCTCAACGAGAATCCTGCTGAGGAATGGGATGTGGTGCTCACAGCCATCGTTCCTACGATGGCAGATGTAGCCACCTATGCCCAGCATCCCGCCCATGTCGCTGCTGCCGCCATCATCAAGGATGTGAAGCAGGCTCGCGCCTGTGTGGACTATAATTGCTGATTATCAGCCACGACGGCTGAGATGCGCAACATCTACTGAGACAGCAAAAAAGACAGGGCCCAAAGCGATGCGTAGGGCCCTGTCTTTGTCCTGTTTTCCGCACTAGTATTTTGATATAAGAGATTGCGACTGATCTTCACGGAATTAGCGCATCGGATTTTGCAAAATGGCGTGTCCCGTGCTGTTTTTATTTGGCAGAAAAGGTCGAAGACCTTGACAAGGCCGTGGGCCTTGAATTATGGCAACCCCATGGCGCACAGGCCGATAAGTCTGTGAAGTGAACCTAAAAAGTTGGACTGATTAATGTATATGTTAATCTCGTTTTTTTGTGTCCAACTTTTGGGGCGCAGTTCATCTGTGTGGCATGGGGAAAGGGAAGCTAGAGAGAACGGGCCTCGTAGAGGGCCACACACCACAGGCTTAGGAAATGTCGCAGTTAGTGGCCCCCTTCAGGGCCCATCGTGAGTAGCATTCGAGCCAC